>Ga0209342_10001042_pt1 | contig 31399 bp, 28 predicted proteins | sample RifCSP16_2_FD_184023 | JGI IMG/M metagenome (GOLD analysis project Ga0209342, IMG submission 184023) | Soil microbial communities from Rifle, Colorado - Rifle CSP2_sed 16_2 (SPAdes) (version 2) | ecosystem: Environmental > Terrestrial > Deep subsurface > Rock core/Sediment | place: Rifle...
CGATCCGAAATTATTATCACCGCCATAAGCCCTCGGGAGAGGTGAGAGAACGGCCGCGACCGAAGACTGCCTCTCGTTCTTCATGGCCCATCCTGGGGCCGAACGCGCCCGATCCGAAATCGCCACGATGCCGAGAAAGCGCGGCCGTTCTTATGATTCCGGCCCCTGGTCTTTTTTCGGATCGGGTTAGGAGGCGTCCCGCTCTTCCCTAAGCGTGCGCGATGCCGGGACCCCTTTGAGGGGCCGGGGCCGCCAGGGCGGCATGGGTCCAGGTTTGGTCGCGCGACGAAGCAGACCCGCGGCTTCAAGCTGCCGAAGCCCTGCCTCGGCCTTGGCCTTGGCGGCGATCGGCTTGAGCACGGCGATCGGCTTCCCCCGCTCGGTCAAGACTACCTCCTCGCCGCTCTTGACAGCCTTCACGGCCTTGGAAAAGTGCTGATTGGCTTCGCGGAGCCCCATCCGCATCGCCCGCCCTCCATTGTAGTGATGTCACTACAATATCCACATTGCCAACTGCGTGTCAACACCGCTCAAACAGACTCCTGCTACTTCCAAGGGGTCCGTTCAAGGGACAGGCTTGGCTTCAACAATCGAAATCCCTTCGCGCTGTGCCGAGAAGCGAGCATCTTACTCGGGGGCCGGGGGCCAGGGGTCCGGGGCTTGCTAGATCAGCCTTTGCGAACCCCTGACCCCTAGCCCCTGTCCCCGGAACACTGAACGAAGAGATGCGAAGCTTATCGGCGCGGCGCTAGCATGCTTGTTCGCCCAACCTCTGCACGTTCCTGTCAGACTTTGGTTTTGACACCCACTTGCGCCGTGGTGAGAAGCGAGCAGCCCAAGGCCCGAGGGAGGAGGAATCCCGAGACGTATGCGGTTATACGTTGAGGGGTTCCGACGACCGAGAACGCCGGGATGCGAAGCTTATCGGCGCGGCGGCAGTCATTCAGCGCATGTTCCCGGTGTGGCCGAGCGAGTAGCGGCCGGGCTGGGGCCAGACCGTGAGGCCGTGGGGTTCCTTGCCCACCGCGATGGTGACCACCTCGCCGGTCGCGGTATCGATGGCGTAGACGACGTTGTCGTAACGGGCCGAGAGCCACAGCACCTTGCCGTCCGCGCTCACATTGCCCATGTCGGGGCTGCCGCCGCCCGGGATGGGCCAGGTCGCCACGATCTGGCGCGTGGCGAAGTCAATGACCGAGACGCTGCCATTGCCGCGCGGCGGGCCGTGGATCCGGGTGGAGCCACGGTTGGCGACGTAGAGCTTGGTCCCGTCGCGGCTCGGGTAGAGCCCGTGCGTTCCGATCCCGGTCTTGATGAAGCCGATCTCGGTGAAGCTCGCCCCGTCGATGACGAACACGCCGCCCGCCTTCATGTCGGCCACGAAGAACACCTTGCCATCGGGCGAGATGCGGATGTCCTGAGGCATGCCGCCCTTGGAGAGCCTAAGATAGCTGAGGACCTTGCGGTCCCCGAGGTCGATCTTGGCCAGGCTCTCCTGGAACTCGCAGGTGAAAATGGCGAAGCGGCCGTCGAGGGAGAAGTCGGCATGGTTGATCCCGGCGCACTGCGGCACGGCCAGCGACCACTGCAGGGTCATGGTCTGGGGATCGCGGAAGTCGAGCCGCTTCAACGCCTCGGCCACCACGATCGCCGAGCGGCCGTCCGGGGTGAAGTACATGTTGTAGGGGTCGTCCACGGCGATGGCCTTGCCCGGCTTGCCCGTGGCCGGGTCGATGGGCGTGAGGCTGCCGTCGGTGCGCCCCTCGGCGTTATTAGTCACCCAGAGCGTCTTGAGATCCCACGAGGGAACGACGTGCTGGGGGTTCACGCCCACGCGGAAGCGATCGACGACCTTGCGCGTCACCGGGTCGATCACGTACACGTCGTTGGTCTGAAGGTTCGGCACGTAGACCCTCGGGAGGGCGTTCGCGACGGCCGGGCTCAGCTTGCCCGCCCGAGTCTCGCTGTAGAGGTTGCTCGGGTCGATCACCGGTGGCATCCCCGCGACCGTCTCGACGCGACGGGCCCCCTGCTGGGCCGAGGTGAGTGCCGGACAGAAGGAGACCGCCAGCATCAGCCCGATGCCGAGCGCGCGACTGAGACACTGCGCGGGAACCTCCGACGGCCGCGATTCGATCATAGGGTTCACCTCGCGATGCTCCGTGTTGTCAACGCTGCGCGATGGACTTCGTAATCCCGGCCAGGCAAGGGCTCAGCAGCCCGAGCAAGTAAGTCAGGACCCGAGCCCGACCCCAAAGACTTCCAACAAAGACTAACAAAGACTTCTCTCCAGCGCGACGCCTCGCTTTCACGCCCCCGTCAGCCGCCGCAGCGCTTGCCCAAGTCTCGGGTGCGAATCGAACAGTGCGAGGTAGTCGCTGTCCCGCCGTGTCGCCGCTCTTGAGGCAGAGGACCGACTCAGGCCGGCTCAGGTTCGTGCCGTATTCCCGAAGTTCCTCAAGATCGATTCCTGGCGGTGTCATCTTTCCCTGCCTCGCATCGAGCCGACTCATGCCTGCACAGTATGTGCGGGTTCAGGGGACCAGCACAACTTTGCCGATGTTCTTACGGTCCTGGATGTAGTGGTGCGCGGCGGCGGCCTCGGTGAAGGGGAAGCGAGCGCCGACGGTCGGCCGTACTTTGCCGTCGCGGTACCAATCGAGGATTCGCTGGAGCCAGCCCAGCAACATTTCACTTTCGCTCCAGAGATGGCCGAGGTTGACGCCGATCAGCGCCTTGTTGTCGTTGATCAGCTTCGGAGGCGAAAAGCTGAAGAGCGGCGTTCGCAGTAAGGTCTTCACCAGTGAAAGCAGTGAACGCGATTTCCCGGTCACGGCGTTCGATAACCCGAACATGACGAGACGTCCCGTGGGCGCGAGGCAGCGGTAGCCCTTTTTCCAATGCTGGCCGCCCATGGCATCGAGCACGATGTGGACGCCGCGGCCACCGGTGAGACGCTTGACCTCGGCCTCGTAGTCCTGGTGAAGATAGTCAATGGTGTGCCGCACGCCGCGCTCGCGCAGCAGCGCGTGTTTCGACGCTGAAGCGGTGCCGAACACTTCGGCGCCGTGGATGGCGCACAGATCGATTGCCGCCAGACCGACACCGCCGGCGGCGCTGTGCACGAGCACCCGCTCGCCGTGCTTCAACGATCCCATCTGGAGCAGCATCACATACGCGGTCAGATAGTTCACCGGCAGCGCCGCGCCTTCCTCATAGCTCATGCCAGTGGGAAGCGGAATCGCTTGCTCCGCTGCGACACAGACGACGTCGCTGTAGCCGCCGAAGCGGGTGATTGCGAGCACCTTCTCGCCGACGGAGCGGCTCACCCCGGCGCCGACCGCGTTGATGTCACCAGCGACCTCGTAGCCAACGACGGCCGGGAGCTTGGGCGCGTCCGGATAGAGCCCGAGCCGTGCCATGATGTCGGCGAAGTTGATGCCACTCGCCTTGACACGGATGCGCACCTCACCGGCACGGGGCGACGGATCAGGCGCCTCCCGCAGCTCGAGCACTTCAGGTGGGCCGACACGGGTAATCCACACCTGCCGCATAGACGCTGCTCCTCGGTTCCCCTTTTTCAACACCCTGCTAGGAGAATGGACATCTCATCCTGCGTGCGAGCGCCGCCGGGCGCCCTGGCGCCACGCACCGCGGGCGCCGAAGGATGCCCGGCGCCCGCTGGAGCGGATCTCTGGGCAACGAAGAGATTATCTGTCTTTGATCGCCGCCTGGACTTTCGCGGCGACCTCGGCCGGAATGGTCGTCAGTCCATGCGCGGTTTTCGCGTGCTCTGCGCCCTTCGTCATGACCTCTGCGATATCCTTCCCCTCGATGACGACATTGCAACCGGGCATCAAGTCGCCGCAATTCAGGATCTTCGCCATGATAGGCCTCCTTGTGATGAAGTTGAGGGACGCAGACTCTTATCTCATAGGATTCCAACACGGTCAAACGGTTTCCCTTCACGGCGGGTCGCGCGCGGGAATCATCGGGGCGCGTCCGGCCACCGCGCGCACCTTGCCGGGAGACGCGAACCAAATTGCTGTCATCGAGATCAGGCTGCACGCGATGGCGATGCCGAACGCCGGGGCATAGCTTCCGGTCCTGTCGTGGAGCGCGCCCGCCACCCACGGGCCGAGGGCGCCGCCCGTGATTGCCGCGATGCTGAGCGTGCCGAAGATCGTTCCGTAGTGGCGCCCCTGGAAGATCTCGGCCGGGATGGCCGGGAACACGGAGGCAAGCCCGTAACCGAGCACGCCCTGGGCTCCGACCATCAGATAGAGCAGCGCACGCGTGGGATGGTCCCGCATAAGCAGAAGCGCCACGTAACAGAGCACAAAGCCCAGGCTGCCCAGGGTCCACACCCACTCTCGACCGATCCGATCCGAGAGGTGGCCGAGCACAATCTGGCCCACGATGCCGCCGAAGCCAACCAGCCCGAGCGCCCAGGCAGCGACAGTGGGGCTGAATCCAATCTCGATCAGGTACTTCGTCTGGTGCACCTGGACGGCATACCAGGCGAAGAGCGTACAGAGGCCGCTGAGCGCAAGCCACCAGAAGCGCGCGGTCCGCATCGCTCGGGCGAGCGTCCAATCCACCGCGGTCCATGCGTGGTCGACAACGTTGGCTGTTGATGCTCCAGCGCGTGCGGTGGCCGACGCCGCGTCACCGTCAGGCTGGAGCCCAAGATCTTCCGGGCGTCGCCGGAGCAGCACATTCAGGGGCGCCAGCACCACGAAGACGACGGCGGCCAACGCAACACACGCGGTCCGCCAGCCGGCTCGGGCGATGAGCGCCTGCACCCAGGGCAGCAGAATGATCGAGCCCACGCCGACGCCGGAGAACGCGAGCCCCACTGCCAGCCCGCGCCGGCGGACGAACCAGTTTGGCAGGAAGAGCGCGTGCCCCGAGTAGCCGAGGCAGACGCTTCCGCCGCCCACGAGCAGCCCCAGCGTGAGATAGAGGTGCCACGGCGCGCTCACGAACGGGGCGAGCGCGAGCCCCGCGGCCACGAGCGCCACGCCGATCTCGATCACCAGACGTGGTCCGCGACGGTCCATGAGCCGGCCGAGCAGCGGTCCGAACGCGGCGGAGGCCAGAAAGCCGAATGAGAAGGCGCCGGCGGTCACGCCGCGGTCCCAGCGGAACTCATCGAGGATGGGCGGGAACAGCAGCGAGAACGCGGTCCGCGCGTTGACACCGATCCCCATCGTGACGAACGCCACAGCGACGATCACCCAGCCGTAGAAGACAGGCACGTGCATGCAAACGATCTTACCCGCGTGCCGGCGCGATGGCGAGCGGCCTGTGAAGCGCGGTGGCCGCTTCTCCACGAAGTGGCGAGCGAGACCACGACGCTCAGCCCCGAGGTGGCGCTGTTCAGCGCCGCGATGACCGGCTTGGGGACCGTCGGAAAGTACGTGTAGCGTCTGCCGAAGTCCGGGCGCGCCGACGTATCGTCCGAACGCTGACTGACAGCCGCCTCCGTCGCCTCGGTGATCGAACCGGCGACGGAGATGCTGGATAGCGACCAGCCAGAGCGGATAACGGTACCGACGGGGCGGTAAGTGATCTGGTGGAGAGGAGCCTGTCAAGGTGAAAGTTGACCACTGCTATCGTTTCATGAAGATATCCACCCGAAGTGAGCAGAACAGAGGGCGCCACGCAGGGAGCCTCGCAATACGCCAGGCCGCATTTCGAGGCGGGGCAGTTATAGGAAGAGCGGAGAGGCTACTCTCCGCTCTTGTGAACGAACGACTGCAGTCTTTACACTTCAGGTCACTTCGAAAATACGCGGTGCCTCTGAACGCTGATTACACCAGATCAGTCGGTGATATCGCCCGCCGTGCCATCCACTGAGTTGACCCACGAGCCATTTTGCCCGCCGTGGTAGACCCATCCCCACACTCCACATTAATTGAGCTGACGGAGTTGAAATAGATAGACAACCAGTCAAACGGCGTATGCGCACCATGGTCGGGATGACCGTCCCATCCAAAGTTAAAGGTGCCGATGTTGCCCCTGGTCCGAAGAATGGGGTTGGAATTGAGCGTCCCAACCACGGCGGCTCGATATCCGCCTTCGAACGTCCCCTCGATCCCAGCGGCAATGTTCGGGTCAGTGCCCGCGGGGCTAGAACCTGCTGTTGTGGTAAACGACCCTTGGTGCTTGACGATCACGCAAAAGAGCTCGCCTTCTTCCCCTTGTTCTCCCACTTCCCACACTTGGATATGCTGATTGTAATCATCGGTGGCCCAGAACCTTGTCAGCCCTGAGTCGCCGTCGTTCGTGACATGGTGAGTGACGTTGAGGACAAGGTACCGGTAATTCTCATCAGTCGGACGCCTGGCTGGGTTCACCTCACTCCCCCAGTTCAGATGGACACTGGGCGCTGCCATCGCACGTCCATCCAGACCGAGAAGGCTCAGGAGCGCCACTACAATTACTAACCCTGTCTTTTTCATGGAACTCCTCGTTGCATTCCATTCCTCGTACGCTGCTTAGAGACCAGGCGGTCGAACAGCAAAAGCTGTGCCTGAACGTACGTTCTGCAAGCCCCTTGCAGCGTAGAGCACCCGGGGAGGCGACGGAGGATAGGTTGCCGTGCGTGGTCGCCCGGATGACGCATCTTGCTCATGGGATAGAATCAATCAGCGAGGGTGAGGTGGAAGAGATTCGGGGAACCGGCCGCGGCGCTCCTTCTCGGCAGCGAGCTTCTGGGGGAACGAGATGGGGGGTTCGAGCTTAGCCTGTTACGCGCGCGCGTTCAGGGCGCCGAGATATCAGCTGTCGCCGGCTACCACCACGCGGCGCAGCGTGGCCGCGAGATCAGCCAGCGTATAGGGCTTGGCCAGCACGGCGGCGAACCCGTAGTCGCGGTGGTTGGCCATGACGGGATCGTTCGAATAACCGCTCGAGGCGATCGCCTTGACCGCCGGGTCGAGCTTTTTCAGCTGCTCGATCGCCTCCCGTCCGCCCATGCCGCCCGGGATCGTGAGGTCCATGATGACCGCATCGAAGGGCTCGCCGCGCTCCGCGGCGGCCGCGTATCCGGCAATGGCCTCGGTCCCGTTACGCACCGGCGTTGCGCTGTAGCCCAGTGTGCTGAGAATGCGTTGCGCGACGAGCAGCACGGTTTCCTCGTCATCCATGACGAGAATCCGGCCGCTGCCGGCCGCGAGCCCGCCGTCCTTCGGCGCTTCGCGGCCGTTCGTAGGTCTCTCCGATGCGGGAAGGAACACGGAGAACGTTGAGCCTTCGCCGATCTTCGACTCGACGGTGATCAACCCGTCGTGCTTCTTTACGATCGAGTAGCCCGTGGCCAGCCCAAGGCCGCTCCCTTTCTCTTTGGTCGTGAAGTACGGATCGAAGATGCGGCCCAGATACTTCTCCGGGATGCCGATGCCCTCGTCCTTGACGAAGATCCGAACGTACTTCCCGGGCAGAAGCGGAGGGCGCTCGTCACCGGCGACGATCACGTTCTCCGCTCCGATGACAATAGTTCCGCCCGCAGGCATCGCCTGCTCCGCGTTGACGACAAGGTTGTGGAGCACTTGGTTGATCTGGCCGACGTCGATCTCCGCATCCAGGAGATCATGGGCGACAGCCAGCTCGTGACGCACGTGTGAGCCGCGCAGCGCGAAGGAGGCTGATCCCTTGACGGCGTCGGCGATGGATGCCGTCTCGCGGATCGGCGCCCCGCCGCGCGCGAACGTGAGGAGTTGGTTCGTGAGCTCCTTCGCGCGGCGTGACGCCTCGACCGCCTCGTTCAAGATTTCCTGCAGGTCCGGGGCGTTGCGCGCGTAGGTGCCTGCGAGAGAGAGGTTTCCGAGCATCACGGTGAGCAGGTTGTTGAAGTCGTGCGCGATGCCGCCGGCCAGGAGGCCAACCGACTCGAGCTTCTGCGCGCGGAGGCGCTCTTCCTCGACCTTCCGGTCGCTTGTGATGTTGCGGATGATTGCGAGCAGCTTGCCGTTGACGAGCGGGAGCAGCCGCGCCTCGTACGATTCGGTCTTCCCGAAGACGGTGAGCTCGTAATTGGCCGCCACGGTCTTGCGCGTCCGCCGGACCTGACCGAGCGCTTGCTCGAGCTTTCGCGCCGCCCTGGCCTCGGGGACGTCGTGGATGCGCTTGCCGATGAGGCTCCCCGCGGGCAGGTAGAGGTTGCCAATACACCCGGCCTGCATTCGGGTCACGCGCCCCTCGCTATCGAGCCACATATAGACGTCCGGGCCCGCCTGAAAGACAGCGCGCATCTCGGCGCTAGCCTCAAGCAGCTCCTGGGAGCTGAGCTCAAGCGAGCGTTCGAGCAGTTCTCGATCGAGGTCAAACTCGTGGTATGCCGAATTGACGAGCTCGAGGAACCCACTCCACTCGCGCGGGACCGAGGAGATGTCGCCGAAGTGCCTCGTGAGCTGTCGCTTAAGAAGGCTGTGGAGGCGCACGATTCATTACCTCTCGGAGAACGTCGTGATCGTCATCGTCTGGTTGTGCAGCTCGCACCGCGCGTTGGGGGTAAACGGCGAGATCTCCCCGTATGAGTAGAACCCGCATAAGACGGCGCCCGCGCCGAGCACGTCGCGCACTGCCTCGACCTCTTCCTCGATCCGCTGCTTCAACACCATCTTCCGCCCCACGCAGCTTATGAGGACCGCCAGGTCCGGCGAGCAGGAGCCGATCGCCTCATGGCACGTCTTCGCCGCTCCGGCCGCGCCGTCGACCAGCCGGTTGAAGTTGGCCTTCATGAGCCGCGCGTACGCGCCCTCGGGGACATCGCCGGCGAAGGTCATGCTCTGGTCCTCCTCATCGACCGAGAGGATCGTCCGGACAACGGCCGCATCATGGCCTTGCGTGCGCAAAGTCAGGGGGTAGAGAAGCCCGGTCGCAGGCAGCCCGCTGGCGTGCTCACCGAGGTAGCGCTTGTACAGTGTGAGCGCGGATATCCCGTCGAGCTCGAATAACACGTTGCCCCGCGAGCGCGTGATGAGCCGCTCGGGCCCGAACGGGTCCCAGCCACCCAGCGACCCGCACCCGACGCGAAGGCTTTCGCCGTAGAGCCCGATTACCGCAACGGATCGCGTGATGACTCGGTCGCCGAAGATGAGCAGGGTCTCCTTGAAGCGGTCCCCGTCGCCGGAAAGCCCGCCCGTGACACGAACTGTTGGCGGAAGGTGCGCGGTCAATCCGCGCACGAGGTCACTTCCGTTCACGTGCACTCCCTCTGAAAGGACGAGCACGTGCGCCAGCCCGTTTGGATCGAGCGATCGCGCGAGCTGCTCGCCGACGTCGAAGCTGTGCTTCCCTGCCGGGAGGGGCGCGCATTTCCCGCTCACTCGAGTCCGTTCGAACTCCACTGCGGTGGTGACGAGCGTGTTGTCGCGCACCTGCGTGCCCTTGATCTCACCGGCCGTCGAGCAGCCTGCGATCAGCGCGTGCGGATAGGCGGCACGAACCGCGTCGAGCGGCCCCCTCCCCTGCAGGATCTCGCTGCCCGCGAAGACCAGTACGAGGTGCGCATTCCTCACACCGCCCGGTTCTCCGAACGACCAGCCGCTCAACTCGCTCCATTGCGTCTGTTCAATCTTCATGCTGGTTCCCCCCATCGACGAACCCAGGCACCTCCAGACTGCGGGCCGGATTCAGCGCCGACGACCCGGATGTTGCCCTACAGCGCACCCCCACTTGCCCGAGGCTGCTCACTCCTCGCTTCCTCGCCGCCTTGCATCTGGACCCTTTTGAGCAGCCTGACATTAGCGCGGGGGGTTCAGCATCCTGCTGGCGCGTATCGTTCCGCATTAAATGCAACTATCCGCTGCGATCCATATACGACCTGCTGGAAGCAATATCGACGGAAAGACGACGAGCCTTGACGGCAAACGGGAGGGTCCCAGGAACGCCGCGATTGACCTCCGGCACAAAGAGGAACAGGCCAGCGCTAAAATGAAGGCCTGTCAAGAAGAAGCCTGCGAAAAAAGGACCGAGCCCCTTGCGATTGCCTTGCGGACACCGCGCAATGGGGTGGCAAAAAATAACTTTACGCGGCGCTACTTTTCGGCGGCGAGCTTCTGGGAGAGAGCGGTGAGGGCTTCGAGCTTGGCCAGGGCAGCGCCTGAGTCGATCGAGCGCTGGGCGAGGACGACTCCGTCTTTCAGGTCTTTCGCCTTTCCCCCTGCCACAAGAGCGGCGGCGGCGTTCATCAGCACGATGTCTCGCTTGGGGCCGTCGCCGCCCCCCAGAATCTGCCTGATGATCTCGGCGTTCTGCGCGCGATCGCCGCCCTTAAGGTCGGCAATCGTCGCGCGTTTCATTCCAAAATCTTCGGGGCGCACCTGGAAGCTCCGGACCGCGCCTTCTCTGACCTCCGAGATGTAGCTCTCGCCGGCATTGGAGATCTCATCGAGCCCATCCGCCCCGTGGACGATGAAGGCCCGGATCGTCCCCAGCTCGGCCAGCACTCGCGCAAACGGCTCGGTGAGGGCCCGACTGTAGACCCCAATAATCTGCGCGTTGGCTCCCGCGGGGTTGGTGAGCGGCCCCAGCATGTTGAAGACCGTCCGGATGGCCAGCTCGCGGCGAACCGGCATCACATGCTTCATGGCGACGTGGAGGAGCGGAGCATAGAGGAAGCCGATCCCGATCTCGTCGATGCAGCGGCCGACTTTTGCCGGGGAGAGCTCCAGATTGATCCCCAGGGCCTCCACCACATCGGCCGAGCCGCAGAGCGAGGAGACCGAACGGTTGCCGTGTTTGGCGACTTTCAGGCCGGCGCCGGCCAAGACAAAGGCCGTGGCAGTCGAGACGTTGAATGTCCCCGCGGCATCGCCGCCGGTGCCCGCGGTGTCGATCAGCATCTCCCGATCAGTGCCCGTGAGGGCGGCAACCTCGTCCCCGTGGGTCCTTACCCGCACCGCCTTCTCACGCATGACCTGAGCAAACCCGATCAGCTCCTCGACGGTCTCGCCTTTCATCCGAAGCGCGGTCAGGAACGCCGCGATCTGGGCGTGGGTGGCCGCGCCGGTCATGATCGCTTCCATGGCCCCTGCGGCCTCGAGGCGGGTCAGATCGTGCTTCTCAACCAGCTTGCGAAGCGCTTCAGTAATGATGGGACTTGTCATACCCTCGGAGGGGGGCACGCCCCCCTTCCGAACCTCCCCCCCTTGGATTGCGCCGGCGGAGCCGGCGCTCGAACAAAGAGAACGCTGACAGCGCCCGACCGAGAACGTGGTAGGGCGAGCCACAGCCGAAGGCGAGACGAGCAACTCGATGAGATCGGCGAGCGAGAGCGAGCCGATGCGACGGTTATGGGCGCGGCGCTACGAGTATTCATAAAAGCCACGGCCGCTCTTTCGGCCCAGGCGCCCTGCCAATACCATGCGCTTCAGCAGCGGTGGAGGCGCGAAGAGCGGCTCTCGGAACTCCTGGAACATCACCTCCGCCACATAGAGGGTGGTGTCGAGACCCACCAGATCCAATAGAGTGAACGGGCCCATGGGATAGCCGCAGCCGAGCTTCATGGCCTGGTCGATGTCCTCCTTGGTGGCGATCCCCGACTCCAGGAGCCGAACCGCTTCCAGGAGGTACGGGACCAGCAAGCGATTCACGATAAAGCCGGTGGAGTCTTTCACGGCCACCGGAGTCTTCCCGGCGGCCAGCACGAACTCCCACGCCGTCTGAAACGCTTCGTCGCTGGTCAAGATCGTGCGCACGACCTCCACAAGGCGCATTAACGGAACCGGGTTGAAGAAATGAAGCCCCAACACCTTCTCGGGCCGCTTGGTGGCAACAGCCATCTCGGTGATCATGCACGAGGAAGTGTTCGACGCGAGGATGGTGTGCGGCGGGCAGATCTGATCGAGCTTGGCGAAGGTCTCTTTTTTGAGCGCGATGTTCTCGGTGATCGCCTCGATCACGAGATCACACCCTGCGAGGTCCTCGAGCCGGGTCGTGCCTGTCATTCGGCTGAGGATCGCGTCTTTCTCCTTGGCATCCAGCTTGCCTTTGGCGACCGAGCCTTCCAGTGATTTCCTCACCCCGCCCAGTCCACGGTCGAGCAGCTCTTGAGAGGCCTCCACCGAGTAAGTCGCGAGTCCGGCTTGAGCGGCAACCTGAGCGATCCCTGCGCCCATGAGCCCGCAGCCGACAACGCCCACCCTCTTAATGGCCATAAGGGAGAGAGGTAAGATCGCGGATGTCAGATGTCAGAAGTTAGATTCTAGACATTTGGAGGCGGATCTCTGACATCCGAGATCCGACCGGAGGTCTAGTCATAGGTGATCAATGAGTGAAGCTGATACTGTTTCAGCTTCTCTCGACCTTTGAGAAACGCCAGCTCGATCAAGAACGCCACCCCCACCACATGTGCGCCCAACTGCTCGATCAGCCTGAGCGTCGCGGCCATGGTGCCGCCTGTGGCGAGCAGGTCATCCACAGCCAGCACTCGCTGCCCTGGCTGAATCGCGTCTTCGTGGATCGCCAGCGCGTCCCGCCCGTACTCAAGCTCGTATTCAACCTCGATGGTCTTCCCCGGGAGCTTCCCGAGCTTTCGGACCGGGACGAACCCGGCGCCGAGCTGATGAGCCAGCGCTCCCCCGAAGATGAAGCCGCGAGACTCCACGGCCACCACCACATCGACCCGCGCCTGTTGGTACTTTTTCGCGAGCTGGTCAACCACGTACGAAAACGCCGGGGGGTCCTTCAACAGTGTCGTGATGTCTTTAAAGAGAACGCCTTCTGTTGGGAAGTCTTTGATGTCCCGAATCTTGCTCTTCAGGGTTTCAAGGTCCATAGAAATGCCTCTCCCGGGCGTGGTCTCGGGCACATCTTACTCGGAACAGGCAGCAGTGACAAGCCTGTATAGGATGCGGGGTTCGGGATGCGGGGTTCGGGGTTGGTTGGGGGTCCGGGGTTTGGATCGACAAACGCCCCGAGGCTCCCCGGGGATTTCACGTGCTGAGGGTTTTAAGCAGGTCGGGAAGCTCGGCGAAATGACGCAGGGTGGCATCCGGCGTCAGCGAAGGGGGGTTCGAGTCGCCATTCGGAATATAGTGGATGGCTCGCATGCCTACCCCTTTGGCTCCCCCCACGTCGGCCTCGGCATCGTCGCCAATATGAACCGCGTGACCGGGCTCACGGCGCGCGCGCGCGAGTGTCTGTCGAAAAATTTCTGGGTGCGGTTTTCGATATCCCAGCTCGTCTGAAAAGGTCACCACTGTGAAATGGTTCAGGAGATCGTAGCGCGCGAGGAGCTTTCTGAGAACCACCCCGGGCGTGCGGCCGCTGTTGGAGATCACGCAAAGCGTGAAGCCGGCTTCGCGCAGCGCCGCCACTGTCTCAAGGATCCCCGGCGATGGTTCGGGAGGAAAGAAGAGCGCCGGGGTGATGTACGCCTCCTCGACCTGGCGGAGGGTCTCACTGTCCAATTGAGCAGGCAGGTCAGAGGAGAGCGCGCTGAGAAACACGCTCACTTGTTCACGGATGGTCCAGTCTCGATTCTCCCGCCAACGGCGGGTCATGGCTTGGCCGGAGGCATCGTAGGCGCGCATCAGCGCCTGATAGGTGATCCGCTGGCCGCTCCTGGCCAGCACCATGCCGACCCCTTCGAGCCGCAAGGCTTTGGCACGCTCCATGTTCTCCGAGGTATCAGCGAGCAATGTGCCCCAGAAATCGATCGTCACCGTATCAATCATGTTCGGGGTCCGGGGTCCGGGGCTCGGGGCTCGAAGTTCGGGGTTCGGGGTCCGGGGTTCGGGGTCCGAAAGACAAGGGCTGGGATTCGGGGACCGGGGCTCGGTTCTGTCTTGCGAACCCCGAACCCCCAACCCCGAACTCCGGAATTAGTAGCGGCGCATGGAGGGATCAATCGTTCTCGCCCAGGCATCGAGGCCCCCATCGAGATTGCTGACGCGGAGGAATCCCTGGCGCTCCATCCAGTCCGAGATCGCCGCGCTCCGGACCCCCTGGTGGCAGATCACCACGTACTCATCCTCCGGATTCAGCTCGTCAAGACGGAATGGAACCTCCTCCATCGGGATGTGAAGCGAGTTTTCCAACCGGCAGATCTGCACCTCCCAGGGATCACGGACGTCAATCATGACGAGCGGCTCATGCCGGTCCAGCTTAGTTTTTAATTCCTGCGGGGGCATCTGTTGAGCCATGGCACCACCTCACGTTGACGAGATCGCGACATGTTTGGTTGAGAGAAAATCGACCAGGCCGCGGTTCACCTGTTCGGCATACTCAATTTGAGGAAAGTGTCCGCAGTCCGCAATTGATTCGAGTCTTCCCCGGCGGAGCCGCCGCGCGATCGCCTCGGAGTGCGAATGGCGGACGACCGGGTCCTCCCGACCGTGGACCAGCAGAATCGGAAGGTCCAACGTCTCCAGGTGGTTGCGGTAGAATGCGCCACTCAATCGAAAATCCTTCCTCACTTCCCGAAGTGTCGAAAGATACGCGTAACGGCCCGCCGCGCTCCGCCTTAACTCGTAGCCGTTGTCGACCAGAAAGTCAACCTCGCCATCCTGATCAGGGATCACGAAGCATCGAGCCACAGACCATCGAATCAACCGGCGCGGGGCGCAGGCTGCGCCCAGCTCCCCCACCCCCGGGACCGCCGCGAGCCGGTAGAGCAACGGCGGGTGATACCCAAAGCCGGGGATGACCGGAGCCACCAAAGCAACACGACCAATATTCCACCGGTTGGCCACAGCATAGGCCACCACGACCGCGCCTCCGAGAGAGTGACCGACCAGGGATGGTTTTTCGAGCTGAAGCGCTTCTGCGAATCCATCGAGGACGCGCGCAAAGAACGGGAGACGATAGGACACTCGCGGTTTATCCGACTGCCCGAAGCCCGGCAGATCGATCGCGTACGCGGTGAATCGACGGCCGAGCGCGGAGAGGTTATGCCGCCAGCTCTCGGCGAATCCACCAAGCCCATGGACCAGCATGACCGGAGGCCCTTGTCCTTCCACCAGATAATGGAGGCGCAGAGAAACGCCGTCCGGCTCTCCGAGCTTGATGTTCACATGAGGCATACGGGGTTACCGCTAGCTCTCCTGTCCATGTTTCTGCCAAACTTTCTTTTTTCCGTTCACTCGCGCCGTGGAACGTATTTCGGGGTCTGGGGTCAGGGGCCTCGGGCTAGCTAGAAGATCGGCCTTGGCGGACCCCTAACCCCAAGCCCCTGTCCCCAAGAGAGAACCTATCGTCACGGCACGAGCTGAGAACGAAACGCAAAGAGGCTAAACACGCCCCCGGTGTGAAAGAAGCAGACCCGCTGGCCGAACTGCTTCGGGTCCTCGCGCAATCGGCTGACCAGGCCGAGGAACGCCTTCGCGGTGTACGTAGGATCCAGGAGCAACCCTTCCTCTCGAGCGACCTCGCGGATCATGGCCAGCTCCTCAGGGCGGCTCGATGACCGCCCCATTCCCTGAAAGCCGTCGAGCAGATGAACGCGTTTGGGCAATTCGACGGGGAGCCCGAAGCGTTCGACCGCGAGGGTCATCGTCTTCCTGATCCGCTCATGCACCTCTTGGGAGGAAAACGCGACGGGCACGCCGATCACCTCGGCGGAAAGACCGAAGAGCTCCTTTCCCATGAGCAGGCCTGCCTGACTCCCTCCGCTGAAATCAGTAATCACCACGCTGTCGAACGCCGGCGCGCCGTTTCGGACCTGTTGGGCCAACTCCTGAGCCGCAACGAGATACCCCAGCGCTCCCATCTCCGTGGCGCCGCTTTCGGGAATGACGTACGGCTTGCCCCCTCGCGCCCGCACCTCCTCGGTGAGCCGGAGAAGGACAGCGTCGATCCGAGCGAACTCCTGGTCGGAACAGTAATGGATCTCAGCCCCGAGAAGGCGTGAGAGAAACAGGTTTCCATCAGGAGGCGAGGCTGGCTCTCCCTTAAGCGCCAGGATCGCCTTAAGACCGAGCTTGGCCGAGACAGCAGCGACAGCGCGGGCGCAGTTCGATTGGAGGGTTCCGCACGTGATCAGCGTGTCCGCCCCTTCACGGAGCGCCTCTGCAACGAGGAACTCCAGCTTGCGCACCTTGTTGCCGGTCTCAACGAGGCCGGTCAGATCGTCCCGCTTGACGTAGAGATCGACGCCGAGCCGCTTCGAGAGGCGCCCAAGCTTTTCGATCGGCGTGGGGAGGCGCGCGAGGCTGGCACGCTCGGGCAGCGAGAAGGTCGGGATCGTCATACGCTCATTGTCTCAGCTTCCCCCTCCAAGTCGCAAGGAGTTCGGCTTTCTCCCTCACTCCCGCCCTCTCCCCGATGTGCAGAGGATTAAAGGTGAGGGGAACTTGTGCTAGCCCCTCACGGCTGGCAGATTGGGCACCAGTTGGTGGTCCGATCTCGAAAATACTCGTCGGCAATCTTGGTTCCACAGCGAGGGCAGGGTTTCCCTCCCCGATAATGCACCTTGAGAAAGTCGCTGATCTCTCCGTGAATCTCCCCCTGCAGGCCGCCGCGTATCATTTCGATCGCGTCAGTGGTCACTGTACGAATCGCTCGATGAAGCTCAGTGATCTGCTCAGAAGTAAGAAGCGAGGCCGGATGCCGCGGTCGAATCCGCGCCTCCCAGAGAATCTCGTCCACGTACGCGTTCCCCAACCCGGCGATCAACTTCTGGTCCATCAAGAGCGCTTTGATCGGCGCAATCTTGCTCCGCTTCGAGATCGTAGCCAGCACTTCAGGCGTGAGCGACGGGGCAAGCGGATCCATCCCCAGCCGCTCCTTCTTGTTGATGGCGATCGACATCTTGGGGTTGAGCGGCTTCCACAAGTCGTAATGGAGATCAGAAAAAACGAGGCGCGAATCATCCGTGAAGTGGAGGCCGAGGCACGGGAGTGGCGCGTGAGCAGGCTTGCCAACCTCTGAGTAGTACATCTCGCCGGTAAGCATCAGATGCACGTCCACGCGATCTCCCGAGTCGAGCAAAAACCCGAGCGTCTTCCCTCTCCGGACCACATCATGAATCGTTCGTCCTCGCAGCTTTTCCATGAACTCAGCCTTTTTCATCCGCTCCAACACTCTCGGTTGATGCACTTCGACCAGCTCAATTGTCTTCCCTCTTACCTTGGGAGCTAAGTTCTCCGCGTAAACTGACAAATCCGGTAGTTCAGGCATGGCGTTCCGATCATAACAGTAGTCGCACTCGCCTTTTGTCAGTCCCCCTGCCCTGCCCAGTCACCTCAAGCGCTCGCCGCTTTGTGTCGATTATCCAACTATGCATAGTTCTTTCAGTTTTGCCTGCTCAAGAACTTGGCATTTTCGATGCAGCACTACGCTGCCGAATGAGTCCACCCAGGAGACGCTAGCTTATGAATTTTACCTCTTTGAGATCTGAATCCGGTTTGGGATTGGTAGAGATCCTCATAGCCGTTGGCATTATTACGGTCGGGCTAGTCGCCGTGATGCAGGCCTTTCCCGTCGGTATTCAGGGGGTGGACATAGGCCGTCGCCAATCCACCGCGGTTTTTCTCGCGCAACAGAAGCTTGATCAGGTCAAGGCGTGGTCTATGAGTACTGCAACGGCTCCCGTTCTGCAAGGGTTTCCTACCCTCATTGCCGGGGGGACTTGCTTTACTTATGCCGGGACTGTCGGGCCACCACCGGTCCTGCCGGGCGCATGCCGGAACGACGCATTCAACACAATCCCGGGCTTTCCAAACTATCAGCGGCTGGTGCAAATAAATAATGGACCCACTGCTTCGACCAGAGTAGCGGTCGTACAAGTGACCTATCGGAACGCTACAGGACAGGATCAAGTCAACATGTCAACGTTACTGGCGAGTCATTGATAGATCCAAAGGGGATGGGACAGCAATGACACTCTTTCAGCTCACTCCTGCAGATCGCGAGAAAGGCTTCACTCTCGGCGAGATGCTCGTGGCCGTTGCTATTCTGGGACTAATCATGGCCGGGCTTCTGAGCATCTGGATGACCGGTAATACGAGCTATCTTACAGGAATCAACCAAGTCCAGGCTCAAGAGAATGCTCGAGTGGCTCTCGATCGGATAGCGCGAGATATCCGAGGTGCGGGCTTCAATCCAAGGCAGGCGGCAGCTTTCAATGTGCCGATTGTCGGTTCCGGTGTGTGTCCAAACAACAATGTCCCTACTGCAACGGCCTTTATGGTTATCAACGACAATAGCGCCGACGGGGCTATCCAAAACACGGAGTGTATTCTTTACGTGCTCAACGGAGCCAATCTCGACCGCCAAGACTTCAGCGTTGATGCGGCTCCTCTGACAGTTATTGGAGGGGTGCAGGCGCTCACATTGATCTATTTTGACCAGGCGGGAACCCAACTCAATTTTCCGCCTGCTGCGGTCCCGGCAGCGTCGGTTCCTCTCATCCGTTCGATTCAAATCAATATCACCACCCAGCCGGAGACACTGCCGGGGAGTTGGCAAGCCGGGGCTGTCGCGGTCACGATGAGCGACCGTATTCGACTGAGGAATCAATAGGAGCACTCATGAGCTATAGGAATCGTTGGATTGACTCGCTATCCAATCAAAATGGGATCGCCCTTCCGCTGGCCCTCATTGCGCTGATAGGGCTTACCATGCTGGCGATGGCCTTCCTCTCAATGGCCGCAGTGGAACCTCAGATTTCCACGAACCTGAACGATTCTACTCGCGCCCGGTACCTCGCAGATTCGGGGATCGAGTCTGCCTTCGACCTGCTCGCGTTGGCGCCCTCGGCAGGTTCCGGGAGTTGGAGTGCGCGCCTGGCGGGTCCTGACGGAAACCAGGACACTCCGGACGACCAACAGCCAACTAACGCGGTGAACGTAAACACGGCTGCTGTCTTGACCCTCCCCATGCCGCTGCCTGGACAACCTGCCGGCAACGGCACCTTCTCGGTCACGATCAGGAATGACGATATTGGCCCCCAGGTGGTTAACGGACAGGTGGTGTACGCAGGCGACCGCACACTAACCGGTTTCCAGACCGGCGGCGTGGCAGCCGAGGATCCGGGCGGGAAGTTCAACGACACCAACGGCATTGTCATCGTCACCTCCACGGGAACGTTCAATGGGGCGACTCGCACGATCCAAGTCGCCATGTCGCGTGTCCCGCTCCCACCGTTACCCGGCGCGTACACCATGCCCGGCACCCAGGCGGACCTTTGGTTCAACAACGCCAACTTCATTATTGACGGCAACGATTGGCAATATGACTGCACCGCCAACTGCAACGACCCCAACCCGAACAATCGGACCTACGCCTATGCCCAGAATGCCAACCAGTCGAAGAGGAAATTCGGCATCGCGGTCCAGCCCGGGGTCCAGCAGAACAGCAACCCGCAGGTGAGCTACGAGCAGCGGGCCGAGTACAAGCTGACCACCGGCACCGCCGCGGAAATCGCCGCCAAGCAGAGTCACGTCATTGGGACGGACCAGAATAATCCAGCCGTCTCCACGACAGGATTGAACACGGTCGCCGCTCCCACCGACCTTGATCAAGTTCTGAATCCGGCGAAGATGCAGGCTTTTCTGGACCAACTGGCGGCGTTCTCGGACACTCAGGTTTACCAAAGCAGGCTGTCGTGCGCTCAGAATATAGGGTCGACGCCGGTGGGGATCCGGATGATCGGGAATTCGGACACCAACAACCCCAACCTCGTCACCCTCCAAGGCTGTGTGAACCAACAGATAGACCTGGGCACCAAGGACAAGCCCGCCTTGGTGTACTTCAGGGGAGACCTCGACCCCACTTCGGCTTTCGCGGGGGTGAGGACAGAGGGGCCAAAGATCAAGGGGGCCGGAATCCTTATCGTCGAGGATGGGGACTTTCGCTTCACCAACCAATTCGACTGGGACGGGATCGTAATAGTCACCGGGAAGTATACGTCATCCGTCTTCGAGTCGGGCGCCGAGGTCAACGTTTTCGGCGCGACCGTTGCCAATGAAACGATCTGGAACGAGGGCGGGGACCAAAACCAGACCGTGTTCTGGGATGGCTACTTCAATTCAAGCATTGCGAGTGGCATAGAGCTCCGCCACAGCCAACAGAACCTCGACCTAGTGCAGCGGAAGCTCCTCTTCAGGATCTCCACGTGGCGCGAACTATAGACGCTAGGCTCCTTCTGGCGGCGGCGTCCGTGGCCTTACTTCTCGGCTGCCAGCACTCTCCGATCTCAACCTCTCTCGGATCGCCGACAGTTGACCTCAAAGCAGAGGGGGATGCGCTTGCAGCCCGGGGCGAATATGAGGTGGCAGCGATAAAGTATGAGGCTGCGATTAGACAAGCACCCGACGATGTCTCTCTCCGCTTCGCTTTGGGCACCGCGCTTTCCTATTTAGGCTTGCGTAAAGAGACCATCGATCAGTTCAGGTTCGTCGTGGCCCGAGGCGAGCCAGAGATGCCAGAAGTCCAGGCAGCCCGCCGCTGGCTGATTGCAGCCGGCAAGCCTCCGGAGGGCGTCACGTTTGCTCCCTCCTCGGGCCCTGAGCCGGCGCCGACGACCGCCTCCAGCGCTTCGGCCCCCCAGCCGGACCCGGCAGGTACCGTCAAGGTGACGGGGACGACGGGGCTGCGACCCGGAACTCGCCAACTCCGCATCGTCTTCTTCGATCCGAAGAGGATCTTGACCTTTGATGCGACTGGCAAGCCGGGGGAGAGCTTCGAGTTCCCTGGGGTGCTGCCCGGAACCTACAAGGTGACGGTCGAGGATCCGGAACGTGGCACGCAGATCTCGGAACAGGAAGTGACCATTGCACCCGGCAAGGACGTGGCGCTCAACCTTAAGTAGTCTTCCTTGCACTTCCTGATTTACGCCCTAGGGTTGCTTGAATCCCTGAATGAGCTTCGCGTAGTTGTCCAGGAGCGGGAGGACTCTTTCTCGACCCGCTGACGGAAGCATCAGCAGCACTCGCTCCACGCCGGCCTTCTCATAACCACGGAGCACCGTCTCGTCAGGCTTGGGCCCAAACACTGTCACGGCGATGGATTTGGGATCGCGCCCGGCCTTCTCGGCCCTCTGCCGGAGATCAGCGATCCCTGAGACGATGTCCACACGCGCTGCAATGGGCAGCCAGCCATCGCAATACTCTACGACGCGCTGACGGCCGTTCGGGGTATTGACGCCGAAGAACACCGGTGGGTGGGGCTTCTGGACCGGCTTCGGGTACGCCCAGATCGGATCGAAGTTGACGAACTCGCCGTGGAACTCCGCCTCCTCTTTGGTCCAGATCTCTTTCATCGCGAGGACACGCTCTCTCAGGATGCGCCAGCGCTTCTTGAAGCCTGTGCCGTGATTCTCCATCTCCTCAGCATTCCAGCCCCCGCCGATCCCGAAGATGAAACGACCGTTCGACAAGTAATCGAGGCTGGCCACCGCCTTTGCGGTCGTGATCGGATCGCGTTCCACCAAGAGGCAGATCGCTGTTCCGATCCTGAGCCGCGTCGTAACGGCCGCGGCTGTCGCCAGCGCCACGAACGGCTCGAGGGTGTGCCAGTATTCGCTCGGCAGGTTCGGCCCTCCAGGCCACGGGCTCCTGCGGCTCTTTGGAATGTGCGTATGCTCAGGAATCATCAGCGACTCGAAGCCCCGCTCCTCCGCGGCCCGAGCCAGCTCATCAATGCGGATCGACTCATCGGTTGCAAAGATCACCAGTCCGATCTTCATGGGTCTTCCTCTAGGATCTCAGTTGTCAGATGTCGGATGTCAGAAGTCTTGACCAACCGAAATCTGAGACCCGACATCCGTCATCCGACTTTCGCGAACTTCTGGAGGCAGCGGATCTCACGCGGCGGCTGCTCGAAACGCCCTTTGATGGTGTACGAGACTTCCGCGACGTAGAGGTCTCCTCGCGAATCGAGCGTCACACCGTGAGGCGCCACGAACTGCCCGGGCTGCTCGCCGCCAAACCGATCGCCAACACGTCCGAGCAGGTCGCCCTTCAACGTGAGGATGCTCACACGATTGCCGATGTTGGGCACCGCTTTGTTCACCTGTAAGCCTGTTCCAAGCTCCCCGACATAGAGCCGGCCGCTCTCGCGCCGGTCGAGGAAGAGCCCGCACGGACGGTACATGTTGTTGAGCTGACCGAGGTACTGCCCGCGCTCATCGAAGATTTGAACGCGGTGGTTCTCGCGGTCAGCGACATACACCAGCCCTTCAGCGTCGGTCGCGATGTTGTGGGGGATATTGAAGCACCCAGGATCGGTCCCCGGCTCACCCCACGAGAAGAGGTGACGACCGTTGGGGTCGTACTTGTGGACCCTCGAGTTTCCGTACCCGTCCGAGATGTAAATGTTCCCTGTCTTCGGGCAGAGCGCGACATGGGTGGGCCGATTGAACGGCTTGCCGGACTGGAGCGTGGCCGGGTTGTCGGGATCGCCGATGGTGAGGAGAAGCTTCCCCTCGGGCGTGAACTTCCGGATCGTGTGGTTGGCGTCGTCGGTGAGCCAGACCTCATCGTCAGGCCCGATCGTGATGCCGTGCGCTCGCTTCACCAACCCCTCGCCCCACGACCGCACGAAGTTCCCATCGCGATCAAAAACGATGACCGGGTGCTCACCGCGGGCGAAGACGTAGACGCGATCCTTGGAGTCCACCGTCACACCCGCGGCTTCGAGGTAGCGCCAGCCCTCCGGCAGCTTTCCCCAGTCCTCGAGGACCTGAAAGGTTGGTATCATTCAGCCCCCAAAGTTTTCGCCGCTTTCTTGAACGCCGCCGGCTTGACCCAGAGGATCGCCCCATACCGGCCTTCTCCGGAGCAGACAGCGTCCATGGCCGTCACGTTGATCTTGGCGCCCGCCAGCTTCTCCAAAAGGTCCGCCGCAGCCCCCAGCCGGTCCTCCCCGGTGATCAGGAAGGCTCGCTTTGGGCCCTTGACCTTCCACTTCGCCTTCTTGGCCACCTGCCGGAACGCCATTGGGTCAGCCGGCACAAAGTCCAGTTGCGACTTACGCCCGGCCGGGAAGCCCGAATACGCTAAGAGGTTCACCCCCTCCTGCCTCAGCGTCGCCAGTGCCCGGGCCCCCTCCCCAGGCTTGTCAGGAACCTGGACGTAGAAATACTCGACCCTTCGAATCGTCTCCATAGCGCCCTCCTCGATGATGGATTTTGCACGCTGGATTCTACGCATCCTCCTGGCAGGAAGCAAGTGCCGATCTAAATGCCGTGGCGATAAGCGTCGCATCTCGGCGTTCTCGGTCGTCGCCAATCCTCACGTACAACCGCGTACGCTCCGGTTGGCTCCTCCCTCGGGCCTTGGGCTGCTCGCTTCTCCCCACGGCACAAGTGGGTGTGTCAAGCGCAGGTCTGGCAGAAACATGCAGCCTTTGGGCGAACAACCGGCCTAGCAGGTGTTTTTCAACACCCTGCTGGACAGATAAGCCGTGAGTGCTGCGGTCTCGCGGGCCTTGAACACGGTGGCGATGTGAAGCTGCTCCATGTACTGCTCCAGCGTCTTGCCTCCCAAGTCGATCCTTCGTGAGGTGAAGAACTGCTTCACATCGGCTTCCAGCTCCGGAGTGGCCAGCGCCGTGATCCCCTCGCACATCCGCCGGATCCCTGCCTTCGAGGGGAAGAGCCGCTCCATTGCCTCCCACTGCTCTTTCACAAAGCGCCAGGCCAGCTCGCGGCCATACACGCTCGTGAGAATCGATCGCACCACAAACGGCGCGTCTTGAGTCCGAATCTCTCCATTAATTGTCTTCTCCAGCGTGCGCTGAAGAAGTGGTGGCTGCCGAAATCCCGCGAGCGAGTAAAGATAGCGTTGTTCTTCTTGCGGCGTGGTCGCGCGCTTGAACTTCCCAGAAAACTCCTGATACTCTGCCTCCTCACCCGCGTGAGCCAGGATATGAATCAGGGCGGGCACCACATTGGGGTCCGCCGCGCTTGGGTCATCCTGCACTCGGGCGTAAAGCTCCCGAGCCTTCCCGTGAACATTCTGGTCATTTCCCAGCGTTCCCAGGCTTCGCAGGAGGTCGCCCCGAAGCTGGCGTCGAAGGTCATTCTCGGCTGCTGGCGGCGACCAACCGAGCCGCGCGACAACAGGGCTGAGTCGATCGCGCACCAACGCCTCGAGTCGAGGCCGCGCCTCTGGATCGATGACACGGTTCAGGTACCCCAACGAGCCGATGATCACGCTCCACACATTCTTGTCCGTCTCATTGCGGAATTTCTCGGTGAGGTCCAAGTACTCGTTGACCGGCACCAGCCCCGCGACGGTAGCGGCCCATGCGTCAGCGACGAGCTGGAAGCGCTCAATGGGTGGAAGGCTCTCCAGCTCGTTCTCGAGCGCGGACTGAAGGTCGGGCGCATAGCGCACTCGGTAGAAGCCGTGCCCGCCCTCGTTCACCACCACCCAGCCGAGCGTCCCTCCCACGTCAATTCTTATCTCCGGGTCTTCCAGCAGAAGTTTCTTGGTGACGAGAGCATCGTTGACCTTCATCTTCACCCCAACCGGGATCTTCCAGACCTGAGGGTCATCGCATGGCAGATAAGTGAATCGCTTCTGGGAAAGCACGAGCTGCTTGCCTTCACGCCGCGCCGTGACCACCGGATAACCGCCACGGAAGATCCACGCATCCATGACGTCCGGGATCGGTTGCCCTGACGCCTCGCCGAGCGCGGCCCAGAGGTCCCGCGTGTCAGCGTTCGCATGCGCGTGCTTCTTCAGATAGCGGTTCACGCCATCGCGGAACCTGTCATGACCGAGGTGCTGCTGGAGCATCCTGAGCACGGCCGCGCCCTTCTCGTAGGTGAGGACATCGAACATGGCGTCCGCGTCCTTTGGAGCGGTCACCTGAAACTCGATGGGCCGCGTGCTCTGCAGGCCGTCCACCGCAAACGCGGAGGCGCGCGAGACCCCGAATGCGACCCACGTCTCCCACTCGGGTTTCCACGCGTCGACCGCGAGCATCTCCATGAACGTCGCAAACGCCTCGTTCAGCCAGAGACCATTCCACCACGCCATGGTGACCAGGTCGCCGAACCACATGTGGGCGTTCTCGTGAGCCACCACCACCGCAACGCGCTCGATCTCCGAGTGCGTCGCCGCCTGGCGGTCCACAAGCAGCGCGGTCTCGCGGAAGGTGATCGCGCCGAGGTTCTCCATCGCGCCTGAGGCGAAGTCTGGAATCGCGATGAGGTCAAGCTTGTCTCCCGGATACGGGATGCCGTAATACTCCTGGAAGAAGCGGAGCGAGTAGGCGGCGATTTCGAGCGCAACGTGAGCGAGGCGCTGTTTCCCGAGTATGCACCAGACCCGGATCGGCGTGCCATTCACGCGCACCGGTTCGGTTGCCTCCAGCTCGCCAACCACGAAGGCGACGAGGTAGGTGGACATCTTGATGCTGTCTGCAAACGTCACCGCCTTCTTACCCGCCTTTCCCGGCACGGGCTCCTCGCGCAGAACGCGACTGTTCGAAATCGCGACCAGTGACGCGTCGATGACCAGCGTCACCTGAAAGACCGCTTTCTTGTCCGGCTCGTCCCAGCACGGGAACGCTCTGCGCGCGTCCGTGGCCTCGAACTGGGTGGCAGCCAAGTATCGCTCGTTGCCGTTCGCGTCCTTGTAGCGGCTCCGGTAAAAGCCGTGAAGCTTATCCGTCAAGACGCCGGTGAACGTCAGTGTCAGCCGCCACTCGCCAGGCGCCAGCGCTTCAGGGAAGGAAAGCCGAGCGCGTTCGGTTTTCTCGTCGACCGTGGTCGTGCCGCGCACGACGCGGTCGCGCGCATCCCCGGCAGACACTTCGTGAATCTCGAGCTCCACCGCGTTGAGCAGAATCTCTGACACCGGCTCCCTGATCGTGACGGTGATGGTCTCTTCCCCCTTAAATGTAAAGCGCTCGAGGTCCGGCTCAAGCTTGAGGTCGTAACGTGCGGGGAGCACCGTCGTAGGCAGTCGGTACGGATCGTCCATCGCGCGACTCATCGGGCCATTTGATTCGCCCACCGATCGTAGTCGAAGGGCTCGCGCGCCTCATCGAGTGTCATGCGCAGTGCGCCTCCTCTCTTCGAACTTTCCCTACACTGTCGGTGGAAGCCGTTCTCCACGCTCTCCCAAGTGTGTTATAACGGGTGACACATTCACGCGCGTAGATCCCTTAACAGCACTCGACGCGCGGACGGAGGCGGGGGATGAACGTTCAGCCTGTGACGTTAGCCATCATCACACTGATCGTCATGGGGACGGTCGATTTTATCCGGAAGATCGCAATGAACCGAGGCGAGCCCGTGGTTTACTACCTGATCGCTGAATCGATCATCCTGCTTCTCTGGCTCCCGGTCGTCGCGCGCATCCTGCACCAGACAGGCCCTCTGAGCCTGCGTGGGGTTGTCTTTTCCAGCCTATCCGGAACGCTGTTGGCCGTGGGACTCACGTGCTTTCTCTATGCGCTTGGGACCGGGCAAGCCAGCATCACGGTCCCCATCGGACGGATGGGGCTCGCGCTGACGGCGTTGCTCGCGATCGTCATGCTGGGGGAGCCTCCCACCCTCCGTAAGCTCTTCGGCATTGGTTTCGCCGCCCTGGCGGTGTGGCTCCTCTCGCGTTGACCGGCTCGCTCCTTTGCTCAGCTACTCCCGAATGACTTTGGCTCGCCGCTGAAGATATGCGTGTCGGACCGCTGAGTAGAGATCCAGGGTCGCGCGTTCGACGCTCTCAAAGAGTTCAAGATTGAGCGACCGGTCGTTGATGGCGTCCGTCACGCTGATTGCAATCCTGGCGACGAGCGGAATAAAGAAGCTGACCGGATCGAGCAGCGAGTCCACGAGGAGGCCGAAGCCATCGCGGACCGTCAGCGGTCTCAGAAACGGGAGGATCAGATACGGGCCGTTCCCGGCCCCCCACACGGCCAGGGTTTGGCCGAAATCCTCATCAGCTTCCCTGATCCCAAACGTCTTGGCGACGTCGAACAGTCCGGCAATGCCCAGCGTGCTGTTGATCACGAAGCGGGCCACTTCGCGAACGGTGCCGACGAACTTGAGCTGGAGGAGGTTGTTCCCTCCACGCCTCGGGAAGCCGAGGTTGTCAAACGCGCGATCAAGCGCGCGCTTGATCTCATCGTGCACGACCTTGTCGTACGCGGAGGCAATGGGGCGCAACACGTGCTGATCCACCTTGTAGTTGAAGGTGAAGACCGGCTCGTTGAACTGCTCCCAGGGGTCGTATTCTTCGACCTCGTCGGTTTGGGGGGCCTTCGCTTCAACTTGCTGGCCCTGCGCATCCACTTCGACCCAGCGGCTGTCAACAAGGTCCAACGAGGCAATGATCGCGCTTCCCCCGGGCGATCCGCTGGAGAGGGCCGTGTCAGAAGAGCCGTCCTCGAAGGATGCCGTCTCTACCCCAACCCCTGATAGATCCGAATAGGGAGGGAACTCGTAGGATTCCGCGGCGCCCGCCATCAGCAGGAGGGAGCTTCCAAACAGCGCGAGCGTCACAAGAAATGCTCGGAACAGTTTCAGGGGGATACGGCGCATCCTGATCTCCTTTCGAACCCTTCGATCAAACACGCAGCCGACGGTCAGAATGCCAAGTCTCACGCAAAGTTGAGGGCATTATACCAAAGTCCCGGCGATTTTTTGCCAGGCTTATAAATTCCCGCCTCAGGGGGCACGTCAGAGTAGCGCAATGAGCGTGTTGAAAAACACCCCGCTCGTGCAGGCGGTTCAAAAAGGTCCAGAGGCAAGGCGGCGGGAAAGTAAGGATGAGGGGTACCCGGTCGTACGTTGCAACGACGAGTGACGAAGCCAAACTCCCAGATGGGGCTTTTTCAACCGCCTGAAGGCCAGCCTGGTCCACGGCGTCGGTCCTTGACTGGGTGAATCATCGTGGTTAAGATCGTGCCCGCAGTCACACCACACTGGCGGAGAACACATGATGGCATTCAATTACGTTGGCGCACCACTGAAGCGGCTCGAGGACCCAAAGCTCATCACCGGTCAGGACCCCTACGTCGCGGATGTCCCGATCCGGAACGCGCTGTACATGGCCGTGGCGCGAAGCCCGCTCGCCCACGCGCGGATCCGCTCGATCAACACCGAGGCGGCAAAGAAGCTCCCGGGCGTGGCGGCTGTGGTGACCGGCGCGGACGTGAACGCCGAGATCGGCATCATTCACACGGAGGTGGCGCGCGAGGTGTTCGATGAGATGAACCGCCAGGGCCGTTACGTCCTCGCCGAAGGGCGCGTGCGGTACGTCGGTGAGCCCGTCGCCGTCGTCGTCGCTGAAAATCCGCGGCTCGCCGCTGACGCCGTCGACGCGATCGTGGTGGACTACGATCCGCTCCCGGTTGTGACCGACCCGGAAGCTGCGCTCCGCCCGGGAAGCCCGCTCCTCTACGAGGAATCAGGAAGCAACGTCGCGCTCCGCAAAAAGCTCGGAAAGGGCGATGTCGATCAGGCGTTTGCCGGCGCAGCGGTGGTCGTGGAAGCCCGGCTGGTGAACCAGCGCCTCTTATCGATTGCGCTGGAGCCACGCGCCACGAGCGCGTCATGGGATGAAGCCAACAGGCAGATGACGGTCTGGGCGAGCACGCAAGTCCCTCACGGGCTCAGGGAGAATATTGCCCAGTTTCTCAAGATTCCGCGTGAGCAGGTGCGCCTCCTGACCGCTCGAGTTGGCGGCGGCTTTGGGGCCAAGACGCTGCCCTATTCAGAGGACCTGCTCGTCCCCTGGCTCGCCCGGCGACTGGGCCGTCCGGTCCGCTGGTCAGCTACGAGGCGCGAAGATATCCAGGCCACGGCGCACGGCCGCGACATGATCGCCGAGATCCGCCTCGCCGCTGACCGCAACGGACGCATGCTCGCGCTTGACGCTCGCATCATTGGCAACCTGGGCTACTGCCTCTTCGGAGTCGGCCCGCTGCTTCCCCTGCTCTGCTCCCAGATGCTGGCGGGCTGCTACGACATCCAAACAGTCCGCGCCGAAGTTGTGGGCGTGTTTACCAACACGATGGGCGTGGCGGCGTATCGCGGCGCGGGGCGGCCCGAGGCGGCGTACTTCATCGAGCGGATGGTGGATCTGCTGGCCGCCCGCCTCAAGATGGATCCCGCCGAGGTCCGCAAAAAGAATTTCATCGCGCCAAGCGCATTCCCCTACATGACGGCTCTGGGACTGCCCTATGACAGCGGCGACTACGCGAAGACGCTCGACATCGCGCTGGAGAGGGCCGGGTATCACCACCTGCGCGCGGAGCAGGCGCAAGCTCGGAAGGCAGGGCGCCTGATCGGCATCGGGCTCGCCTCGTACGTGGAGATCTGCGGCTTTTACGACGACGAAGTCAGCGATGTCACCGTCGGGCCGGATGGCCGCGTGACCGTGCTGACAGGCACCGCCTCTCACGGCCAGGGGCACGAGACGGCGTATGCCCAGCTCGTGGCGGACGCTCTTCACGTCACGCCTGACCTCGTCACCGTGATCCAAGGCGATACGTCTCGCGTCCGAGGAGGCGTGGGGACGTTCGGGAGCCGCAGCATCGCGCGAGGCGGCATGCACGCGCTCGGCAATGCGCAGCGCGTGCGTGAGAAGGCCCGCCGCATCGCCGCGCACCTGCTCGAGGCCGGCGTCGAGGATGTGGTGGACGCGGGGAGTGACTTTCAAGTGCGCGGTGTCCCAAACCGCGTGGTGACGTGGAACGACGTGGCCAAGGCCGCTCACAGCGGCCGGCTTCCCGCGGAGTTTGGCGCCGGGCTGGAGTCGCGAGAAGACCTCAAAGGCCAGGGGCCAATCTTCCCGTTTGGCTCGCACGTCGCGGTCGTTGAGGTGGATCGTGAGACCGGCCACGTTCGCCTGCTGCGCTACGTCTCGATTGACGACAGCGGGCTCATCGTCAACCCGCTCCTTTCAGGCGGACAGGTCCACGGCGGCCTCGCCCAGGGGATCGGGCAGGCCCTCTGGGAGCAAGCGGTCTACGACGAGAGCGGCCAGTTGCTCTCCGGCACGCTCATGGACTATGCGATCCCCAAAGCCGACGACCTGATCACCTTCGAGAACGATCACACCGTGACGCTCTCTCCGCGCACCTCGCTCGGCGTCAAGGGAATCGGCGAGTCAGCCACGATCGGGTCAACTCCCGCGATCGCCAACGCCGTCCTCGACGCGCTCGCGCCCCTCGGGGTCGAGCAGATCGATCTCCCATTCACGCCCGACAAGATCTGGAAAGGCATCTCAAGCAGAGCGAAATAACCTCTGCGCGTTTCTGTCAGACTTTGGTTTGACGCGCACTCGCGCCGCGCCAAGATGCGAGCCAATTCGGGGTCCGGGGCCAGGCGCCTGGGGCTTGTTCGATCAGCCGTTGCGGACCCCTGACCCCTAGCCCCTGTCCCCAGAACACTGAACGACGGGATGCGACGCATATCGGCGCGGCGCTAGTCTGCTTGTTCCACCCACCCGCTGCACGTTTCTGTCAGACTCTATTTTCGACATCCACTCGCGCCGCGCCAAGATGCGAGCCAATTCGGGGTCCGGGGCCAGGGGCCTGGGGCTTGTTCGATCAGCCGTTGCGGGCCCCTGACCCCTAGCCCCCTGTCCCCAGAACACTGAACGACGGGATGCGACGCATATCGGCGCGGCGCTAGTCGACTGGCACGAAGACACAATGCCGAGGCTTCCCGTCAACGGCCTTCGAGCGGTGGCCCTTGCCCGTCGTGTCTTCCACCAGGACCACCTCGCCGGCGCCGATGACCCGGCTCTCGCCGTCGCTTGCGGTGAGCTGCACTCCACCATCGAGATTGATAATGTACTGGCGGCGCGGCGCCGGATGCCAGTCGAGGTCGTAGGTGGATGGCACCCGGCGGAACATGATGCCGGTGGCGGGCAGGCGTTTGGAGAGCTTGCCGCCGCGCGCCTCCTCGAACCACTCGACCTCGATGTCCCGGAAGTGTGACTCGCCGCTCGTGTCAGTGTACAAGTTGTGGATGCGCATGGAACGCTCCTTGTAGAGAGATCGATGGACTGTAGCCGACTGGATGTGAGCTGCCACTTCCTCGTGGCGCTCGGGCTGCCCACGTCTGAAACGACGACTTCAACCGCCGGGGCGCCGCCTCGCCTTGGACGTTGCGATCCAGCGCCGCATCTTCATGCCGAGGAAAATGAACGGTGAAACCGCCGAAAGGGATTACTTCCTTTTCGGTCCGCCCCCCCGACGTGTTGACGCGCCAGCTCTCTCGGCCGTGGTCAGGGCTCCGAGCAGTGCGCGTTGAATCTTTCCGTTGGTCGCGAGGATCCCGGGCCCATCCAGGCTGAACGGTCGCCCTCGAACATTGGTCACGGTTCCTCCCGCCTCGGTCACGAGCAATGCCGTCGTCGCCATGTCCCACGGCCCGAGCGTCAGTTCCCAGTAGCCGTCAAACCGTCCCGCGGCGACGTACGCGCCGTCCAGGACCGCTGAACCACCCCGCCGGACCCCTTGAGCCCTGAGGCTGAGGGCG
>Ga0209342_10001043_pt1 | contig 31395 bp, 16 predicted proteins | sample RifCSP16_2_FD_184023 | JGI IMG/M metagenome (GOLD analysis project Ga0209342, IMG submission 184023) | Soil microbial communities from Rifle, Colorado - Rifle CSP2_sed 16_2 (SPAdes) (version 2) | ecosystem: Environmental > Terrestrial > Deep subsurface > Rock core/Sediment | place: Rifle...
GAATAGGGGCCCATGGCGTCCGGGACCGGCACCACTGCGGAAGCGGTCCCCACGACCGCGAGCGCGACCAACATGCATCCGAAAACTGTCCACTGAACCTTGGTTCCAATCCTCATCACAACAACCCCGCGTAAGTTGCCCGACGGATCGCGGCCAAATTCACATAAGACGTTCGGCTTAATGCAATTCCCTCGTCGAATTGGCCGCTTTGGCGAGGCCGACTCACGCGAACAGGTAAGCGCGGCAGCCTGTCGAACTCGACTCTTCTACCATCCAAGCGCCTTATCTGATGAAAAAGACAAAAGGCGTCAACATCGGGGCGGACGCGCCGTTCCCGGCAATCACGTTCGCGATCGGTCAGTTTTTCCACCAGGCGCACCCGCAACTAGCTTGGCCATTGACGGGGAGGCAGGTGACGCGCTTACTAAGCGACAATCGAAAGCGCGCAGCCGTAGGTGTTCGTTCGGTGCACTCGAACGCATGAGCTGATACCCTGCGGTGAACAGAGGAAGGCGACTTCTTGTACCGCGTGCAAATGCCATGGTGGGAAGAGGAATTTTGTCCGAAGATTCTGCGGCGATCCTAAGAGGGGATTTTCTCCCAGATGGTACGAAGCTTGGGGGGGCCGACCTCACGGAGCGGCGAAAACGGACCTACGAACGGCGGCCCATGGTGAACCCAGCCGACGTGGAGTTGTTCCTCAACGCGGCCAAGGCCCTTTCCAACGAGCACTGGGAGATTGTGGAGATCCTGTACGAAACGGGCATCTCCGTGCAGGGGCTTTCGAGCGTCACGTGGCGGGATTACATCCAGGGGAACCTCCTCTGGAAGCGTCGCGGCCAGAAGCGGCCAACCGTCTTCCGCGTCGAGACCGATGACCTCGACCGTGCAATCCGCGGGTACATTGCACGCCCCCGCCACAAGCGCTTCTACCTCGATCGTCTTTTTAGGGAGGTTCGTGCCGCGGTCTTGCGCGATGACTTGGCCTTTGTTACCCCAATGACGCTTCGGCTAACCCGTTGCTGGCTCATGTTAAGGGCGGGCACAAACCCGCTGATGGTAGAAGAGCAGCTCGGCATGGATGCGGCCCTCGTTGACGCCATGGCGCGCTTCGAACCCTCGGCCCCAAGCGAAGATGCCCCCGCCAGCGGCGAGCCCGACGACGCCGAGGAATCCCGGCGATGGGAAACGGCAGAACGCAGTCTTGACAGACCTAACACGCTGCCGTTCGGGCAGGGCCGATGGGGGAAGCCACGCAACCCCGCTGCCTAGAGTCCGAGCCCGTGCAGGAACGCCGTGATCGCCGAAATCGACTCCGGCAGGACCGCGATGAGCGCGAGGAACCCGAGCGCGAGGGCCGCAACGGAGATCCCGTAGGCCCGCGCGCGGTTGCGCTTGCCCTCGACCTTGATGAGCTCGCGGAGGAGCTTGACCTTGTCGAGCTGTTGCTTCTGGATCATCTCCGTGTACTTGTCCATGTAGTAGAGGCGGCGTTCGTACTCGTTGAGGCGCATCTCGAGGTCGTAGACCTTCGCGCGAGTCTCGCTGTCGAGCGCGCCCTGTGCCGGGGGGGGCGCAAGGTCGACGATGGGCGCCTCGGAAACCGCCGTCGGTGCCGCCGACTCAGCCTGGCGGACGGTCGAGGACTGGGGGAAACTGTAATAGTCGACCTCCTGGAAGACGTGCTCCGGGGTCTCGGGCACGTTCACAATCGAGGGCGCCTGGCCGCGGGTCGTGGCGGGCGGCACCGCGCCCGCCGCCGACGCGCCAAGCGCGCGCGGCGCCGCGGCCTCCCTGGGCGCAAGGACGGGCTTATCGCCGTGGGGCACAAGCCCGAGGTTCGACCGGATAAGCTCGGTGCGAAGGACCGCGCCCTTCTCGAGCGCGCCGTCGAACTCGAAGGCGACGCGCTCCAAGGCCTTTCGCACTCGCGCGAGCGACTCGGCCAGCTTCGATGCCTGGCCTTCGAGCCACGGGTTGATCTTGCCAGCGGAGGCGACCTCCTTCTCCGCCTTGCCGATCGCCGCCGCGCCCCCGCGGACCTTCGAGACATGTTTCGCGTCCTCGACGCCGAGCGTTGCAAGCTGCTCGCCGAGGAAGCGCGCCTCGGCCGCTTCGAAGCGCGCGTCGTTGTCGAGCGCGATGACGAGGGCGCCCGCCGGGTCGTCGATGAGGGCCTTGGCGCCGGCAAAGTCGGAAGGCAGCAGGGCGAACCCCGCGCCCTGCGGGGCCCGCTTCACGGAGACGAGCACGCACTTGTTCGAGAGGATTTGCACCTCGACGCGGTAGGGGAACGCGCGGTAGAGGCCGGGCTCCTCCCCGGGCATCAGGCCCGCCGTCTCGACCTGTTTGCGGTAGGTCTTCAGGAGTTCCTTCGCGAAGAGCTCGACCGTGTGTTCGTTGACCCGCTTAAGCCGCTCGACGGCCTCCTCGATGCTGAATCGCTCGGCGCGCTCGACGGCGTCCTCGAAGCCCTCAAACGCGCGCCGCTTCTCGGCCTGCGCGCGCTCGGCGGCAAGCGCCGAGAGCCTCTCCTCGACGGTGCCAAGCTCGGCGGCAGAGTCCGCGAGGGTTTTCTCGAGCCACGGGTTGGCCTTGAAGAGTTCGGCGAGCTTGAGGCGCACGTCCTTGAGGCCTTTCACGGCCTCTTCGAAGGTCGCGGCCCAGGCGGGCTCTGCGACCGCCCGTGCGCAGGCCTCGGCGGCCACGGCCTCAAGGGCCTCGTCGTCTTCGAGCATCGAGGGGTAGAGGACCACGAGGTGGTCGTACCCGCGCGGCTCGAGCGCGCCCTTGAGCGCCTCGAAGTCCGAGACCTCGCCGCGCCAGTTGTCGGCCTCGCCGCCGACCGCGTACCACAAGACTGCGACGCCGTTCCCGAGGAGGAAGCAGGAGCCCGACCTTCTCGGCCGCCCGCAGAGGCGTCCGGTGGGCTTGGGCCCAGTGGTCGCGCTCGGAAACGCGCCGCAACGCCTCCAGGTAGGCGACCGCGAGCCTCTCGGCGTCCTGGCGCGTCCGGCCTGGCAGAACGGGTCCCGTCCTCCCGCTTTCGGGGGGTTTCTCAGCCCTTCCGCCTCATAAAGAACCTTGCGACCCGGCTCGCGGCACTCGCGGCGCGATCGGCGCCACCGCGCCTCCGAACCGAGGGGGCTAAACGTTCATATGCCGAAACGCTGCAAGGTCTTCCGCTCCGTCACAAGTGGGCAAGGACACTCGTGAATTGCCCCGACGACGCGGAGCGACAGGGGCCCTTTACGCGAGGGCCCCGCACACGGCCGCGACCCTCGCGCCCCGAGCGCGCGCCCCAAAAGGCGCGCGCGGTGAAGAGGCTCGCTAGCGCGGCCGCACAAACCCCCCAACTCGGGTCAGGAGCGGGAGAGGCGGTCGCGCCGCTGTGAACGCATCCGTTAGAGTTGGGGGACAATCCCCCCTTCACTTCGGGCCCTCTTCCTCCTCGACTTTCGACTCGCCGGACCCCTCGGCCCCCCGGTCTCCCCGGCCCTCGTCGTCCGTGATCGGGCCCACCTCGAAGGCGCCTGCGCCCTGGGGCCCGAAGGACGACTTGATCTCGTACTCCTGCGCGGGAGCGAGCTCGCGCTTCACGGTCTCCAAGGTCTTCTCGACCTTCACGATGTGGCAGATCGGCGCGCCGGGCTCGGCGAGAGGCTCCGTGGTCACGCCCACGATGATCCCCGTGAAGGGCGCGGTCACGCGGTCGACCGCCGTGCCAAAAGGCGAGGTGACTTGGGCGAGCAGGTCGCCCTCGAAGGCGAGCGTCTCGGGCTTCGTCTTCATGAGGAGGATCCCCCCGCGCTTTGCGCGCAGCCACTCGGTCTCCCGGACGATCGTGCGGAACGGCGGCTGGAGGACCGTCCCGTCGATCATGTTGAGCTCGACCATCACGTTGAGGACGCCCGCGAGCCCCTCCTTGATGTAGTCGAACTGGAAGTGGTGGGCCTCGCCCATTTCGACCGTGATCGTGGGGGTCCCCGACTTGATCGCGTTGTAGCGCAGCGTCGTTCGGTTCCCCTCGTTGTTGATGATCACGCGCGAGCCGAACGCCCGCGCGATGCGCTTGACTTCCGGCTTTTCCATGTCGGCGCGCGTGTGGGGCATGTTGTCGCGCCCCTCGGCGGCCGTGTGGAGGTCGATGCAGTAGTTCGCCTTCTTGACGACCTGCTCGAAGAACTCCGAGGCGATGCGCTCCGCCAGGTTCCCGTTGGGGCTGCCCGGGAACGCCCGGTTGAGGTCGCGGCGGTCGGGCAGGTAGCGTGTCGAGTTGAGGAAGCCCGGGAGGTTCACGACGGGGACGCACACGAGCGCGCCGCGCATCGTGCTGTGGTCGACCTCGAAGATGAGTTGGCGGACGATTTCCACGCCGTTGAGTTCGTCGCCATGGACCGCGGCGTTGACGAGGAGCACGGGACCCGAGTGCCTGCCGTTCACGACGATGATCGGGATCCGCATCGGGGTCGTGTCGGGGTACTCCGAGACCTTGAGGGCGAAGGTCCGCGTCTCCCCGGGGTTTGTCTCCACACCCCCGATAACGATGGGCTTGTTCCCCCACTCGCGCTTCTCGGCCTTGTCGTCCTTCTTGTCGGCCTTGTCGTCCTTCTTGTCGGCCTTGTCGTCCTTCTTGTCGGCCTTGTCGTCCTTCTTGTCGGCCTTGTCGTCCTTCTTGTCGGCCTTGTCGTCCTTGCGCTCGGCCGCGCTTTCCCCGTTCTTCGGCAAGGAAGAGCCCCCCTACTTCGCCCGCTTGGCTTCGGCGGCGATGTACTCGACGATCGCGCGCGCCACGTCTTTGTGGGTCGCGCGCTCGAGGCCCTCGAAGCCGGGCGTCGAGTTTGCCTCGATCACCATGGGGCCGCCTTTGGCTTCGAGGATGTCGATGCCCGCGATCTTGAGCCCCAGAACCTTTGCGGTCTTGAGCGCGAGTTTCTCCTGGACGGCATCGAGCTCGATCGGGATCCCCTGGCCCCCTTGGTGGATGTTCGCCTTGAACGACGTGCCGGCCGCCACGCGCCGCATGGCGGCAAACACCTCGTCGCCGATTACGAAGGCCCGGACGTCTTTCCCGCGCGACTCCGCGATGAACTTCTGGATCTGGATGTTGGCCCCGAATTCCCAGAGCGCCTCGAGCACGCTCTCGACGGTCTCCAGCGAATCGGCGAACATGACGCCCGCCCCTTGCGTCCCCTGGTTCATCTTGAGGATTACCGGGGTCCCTCCGACGAGGCGTATGGCCTGGAAGACCGCGTCGGGGGAGCGGGCAAGGACCGTCTTGGGCGTCGGGATGCGGTGGGCCTGCATCACCTGGAGCGAGCGGAACTTGTCGCGCGAGGCGAGGATCGACGCGCTCGAGTTGATGACGAGGACGCCCATCTCCTCGAAGTGGTGCGAGACGGCAAGCCCGTACTCCGTGACCGTGGTCCCCACCCGCGTAAGGACGACGTCGAGGTCGGACTTGTCCTTCTCCCCGTAGAGGACGCGGAACTCGCCGCCGTCCACGACGAGCGAGCACTTCAGGGTATTCATGAAGTGGACGCTGTGGCCAAGGTCGCGCGCGGTGTTGATGAGCTTGCGCGTGGAATAGAGGTCCTTATTGCGCGAGAGGATGCCGATGTCCATGGGAAGCGCGCTCGCAGGCTCTAGCCGAATGTGTAGATTAAAGAGTTGGCCAGGCACTCCACCAGCCGCGGGGGCCGGGCGGCTGACAAGGGCGGGCGGCGCACGTTCCAGGTCGGCACGATGGGCGCGGCGGCTTCGCCGCGACCCCAACGACGTGGAGGCTCTTTACGGATACTTTGACGCGCTCGTCGAGGAGTCGGGGACCCTACGCGCGCTCGAGGCCCTCGAGGCCTGGGGCCGGCAGACGGGGGCACCGTCCGCGGACTTGGTGGTCGGGTACTGCCTGTTCGGCCTGGGGCGAAACGGCGAGGCCGTAGAGCGTTTCCGGCGCGCGCACCGCGCGCGGCCGCGGGAGCCCACGCTCTACGCGCTCTCTTGCGCCCTCACCGTCACGGGCAACGCCGCGGAGTCGCGCCGACTCCTTGGGGCGGCCAGCCGAGGGCGCCGGCTCACCGCCAGGCTCCTTGTCAGCCTTGCCGACGCGCACCTGGCGGAAGGGCGCCCGGCCGCCGCGGAGTCCGCCCTGCGGCGCATCACACCGCGGGGCGCTTCCGACTGGTCCGAGCTCGTCGAATCGGCATGGGAGCGCGTCCGTCGGGCCCGGGCTGCGCGGGAGGCGAGCGTCCGGCCTCACTCGGGGAGGCGCGCCGCACGCGCACCAGGGCCCCAAGGGCCGAAGGCCTGGATTTGGACCGGACCGGACGGTGCGATCCTCCTGCGCGTGAGAGCGCACCCCGGGGCCCGCACCTCGCAGGTCGGCACGGTCGATCCATGGCGCGGCGCGCTTCGCGTCGAGGTCCAAGCGCAGAGGGAGCGCGGCCGCGCAAACGAGGAGCTTGCCGACGTGATCGCCCGGGCGCTGGGGATTTCCCCGCGGGAAGTGGAACTTGTGCGGGGCCCGCGCTCGGCCGAGAAGGTCTTACGGTTCCGGGGCCTCACGCTCGACGCGGCCCGCTTGCGCTTGGAGGGCCGCCCGTGAAGGACCCCGCCGAGGTCCTTTCGGATCTCGAAGCCGTGCTCGACGAGCTCGAGGAAGCCGCTCGGAAAGGCGCCGTCCTCGTCGAGGGCCGGCGCGACGCAGCCGCCCTTGCGGCCCTGCACGTCGACGGCAGCGTCGAAGTCCTGAACCGCGGGGTGGGTTTGCTTCGGCGCTGCGAGGAACTCGCCCGGGCCCACGAGTCGGTCACGCTGCTCACCGATTGGGATGCGAAGGGCGACGAACTTGCCGGGCAGCTTGCCGGTGGCCTCACGCGCGGCGGGGTCGAGGTCGACCTTGAATCCCGCGAACGGCTGCGCCGCCTCACGCGCGGGTCCTGCAAAGCCGTCGAGGAGCTCCCTTCGTTCCTGCGGCGGGTGCGCGCCGCGGCGCTGGCCAAGAGGCCGAGCCGGGACCTCCCGGTAAGCTGGCGCGAGAAGAAGGCCGAGAGGATGCGCCTTAGCGAGACCCGGAAGCGGAACGGCGGACCGCGGGGTCGCCGTCCTTGAGCCGCTGGAGCGCCTCCTCGGGGCTCTCCGCATCGTCGAGGGGCTCCGTGAGGTACACGCCCGTACGCCCCGACTTTGCGCGGCGCCGCAGCACGCGGACCCGGCCGCGCACGACGTCGGCGTCGACCCCAAGGATACTCGCGGCCTCCTCAACGCGGTCGCACACGGACCTCTCGATGTGCCCGTCGGGCGTCGGCTCGATGAGCAGGAGCCGCTTGTCGACCCCGGGCACGCGCAGGCCCTCCGCGGCGCCCCGGCGGTCGATGGCGCCGCCGAACCGCGCGAACGCCTCCTCAAGGGGTGAAGGGGGCGTGAGCGGCAGGGACACGGTGACCTCGCCGAACTGCCACATCGCCTTCACGACGGAGTTCGGCGTAGCGGCCACCAGCGTGCGGGCGCCCCATGGGTCGTCGAGCCTGGAGAGGCCCACCTCGACCACGAAGGAAGCGACCCCCTGGGGCACCTCGATGTCGATGTCCGAGGCCTCCCGTACGTCGCCGCGCGCCAGGGAGCCAAAGAGGAGCGAGCCCTCCGGGAGCACGTCGAGGAAGGGGCGGGAGCGCCCGCGCTTCCTTGAAAGGAGGGCGAAACGCTCGGGCGGGTAGCGCACGGGCGCCGGGTCCCTGTGCGCCACGATCCGCTCGCGCGCCACGAGCGCCGCCTCCCGGCCCATCAGGTCACCACGAGGGCGAGCTTGCCCTCTTCGGCCGCACGGCGAACCTCGAGTGCCACACGCCGGCCCGTGGACATCGGCCTCCTCCAGAGCGCGTTCCCGTACGGGTGCCCGAGGCTCATGTGGATGTTGGTGCCGCCCCCGACTCGAGGCGCCACGTCGTAGACAAAGAAGTTGAGGTCCTTGTCGACGCAGGTCTGGAGGCAGAAAGGCCCGATGATCCCCGGCGGGTAGTGCTGGCGCGCGGCCGCTACGAACTTCTCGCCGATCTCAAAGGCCTTTTCGAGCAGGGACTCTCGCAGGGTCGCGGAGTTGTGGCCGACGACGGTGTACTCCGGCACGGCCTGCGACGGGCCGAGGCTGAGCTGCTGGGCGGCCGGCAGGCGCACGTGACCGTCGAGCGACGACTCGAACCGCCAGTCAACCCCGAGCAGCTCGAGGGCCGACGAGCGCGTCTCGAGGGGCGAGTAGAACATGTCCAGGTTGAACACGGGGCCGACCACGTAGCGCTCGATCCGCGCGTCTTTGAGGTCGGCCTTCTCGATCACGCCCTCGCGCATCAGGGAGCCGGCCTTCTCGTGGAACTCCTTGGGGGAGGCGGCGGTGAAAAACCCCCGCTCTAGCCGCTTCTTCGCGTGGGCGAGCTTTACGATGACGAGCTTGTCGATCGCCTCGGGGCCCTCGACGCGCTCGGGGAACGGGATCCCCGCGCGCTCGAGCAGGTGGTAGTAGTCCCTCGCGTGGCCGCGCTCCTCGACCCCGAGCATCGCGCGCGAGCCGAAGATCGGCACCTCGAAGGCGTCCTCGATGGCCGCAAGCGGCGCATACGATGTGAAGGAGCGGTTCGGCACGAAGACTGCCGAGGCGGCCCGCAAGCGCGCCTGGCTTTCCGGCAAGAGGATGTCGGCGTACTTCGGCAAGACCCAGCAGTCATCGACCACCCCGCGCCTCTCGCCGGGTCCTACGCCTTCGGCCGCGCGGAAGTACCGGGCAAACGTTCGCTCGCGCCCCGCCTGGGCCACGACCAGGGTGCGGAGGCCCTCCTCCGCCGCGCCGTCGCAGATGTCGAGCGCGGAGTGGGAGCCCACGCAGGCGACCGCAAGCTTCCTGCGGTCGTAGGATTCGGCCACGGCCGCAACGCGGGCACGGTCAAGGACCAACGGGAAACGCCTCCGCCGGGCATCCCCTGGCGGGTTCTTAAACGGTCGGGAGGGGGCCTCCGCGCTAGAAAGGCCCGGAGTGCCGCCGCTTGCGCGGCATGTCGGGTGCGCTGAAGTCGAGTTCGCGCGGGCGTGCCTCGGCATCGAGGTCCTTGTGCGACTGCGAGGGGCCGGGCGAGCTCTCCCGCGCGGACTCTTCGCCAGCCGGGGGCGCCTGGGACGCGCGCTCGCGCTCGCGCCTGCGCGTCACCTCGCCCAAGTCCTCGTCGATCGTCGAGTCGAGCGCCTCCGAATCCGTGGACCGCTCGCGCTGGACGCTCGACATCGTGCGCGGCGAGGTCGGCTCGTGAACGGGTGCTGGCGTGAAGTACTTCGACCCCGCGATCGATGGGTCGGGCGCCTTGGCCTGGACGGGCGGGGGCGCCCTCAGGGCGCCAGCGTGCTTTGGAGCCTGGGGCGCCGGCCTCGGCGGCGCGATCCTCTCCGTGAGCCCGGCGTCGCCGGCAAACTCGTGGCCCACGGTGTCCTTTCCTTGGAGGAGCTTCTTGGTGCGCGGACGGCCCGGCACCTCAGTCATCCCGTGCCCCCATCGGCCTTGGAGAAGAAGAGCCAGCGTCGCATGAGGCAGGCGTTATATGAGGGCTTTGTCCGTGGGGGCGACGACCGCGATGGAACGAACGGCACGCGCGGGCGGAGCGAAAATCAAGCTCGCGGCCTTCGACATGGACGGCGTCCTCATCGACCACGTCTCGTCCTGGGCCGCCGTGCACGATGCGCTCGGGACGGCCAACCGCGAGGCGATGCGCGAGTTCCTCGAGGGCCGGATCGACGACCGGGAGTTCATCCTGCGCGACGTTGAGCTGTGGCGCCGGGCGCGCCCCACGCTTTCGAAGGGGGACATCCTGGCGATCCTCGGGAAGATCCCGCGAATGCCGGGGCTTCGCGAGGCCATCACCGCACTGCGGGCCCAGGGCACGGCGTGCGTGATCGTCACGGGCGGCCTGCGCGCCATGGGGGAGATCCTGGCGCGGGAGGGACCCTTCGACGCCCTGCGCGCGAACAATGTGGCCTTCGGGCCCGACGGCAGGCTCCTGGACGAGGCGGTCGTCGAGGTGCCGATCCGCGCGAAGGGGGAAGTCGTGCGCGCGCTGCGGGAGTTTTATGGGGTCGGCCGCGAGGAAACCGCGTCTGTCGGCGACACGCATTTCGACCGCGGGATGTTCAGCGAGAGCCGGGTCTCGGTCGCCTTCAACCCGGCCGACGAGGCGGTCGTCGCGGCGGCCACGCACGTCGTGCGGGAGAAGGACCTCCGCCTTGCGGTCGCCCCGCTGCTTGATTGAATGACGCATGAGCGATAGGTATCACGTCGCTTTGAAATCCTTGCAGCGTGCCGGGCAGGGCGATGCGCGGCACCCCCTGGTTGCGCCCTTCGTTGCGCGGGTCGAGGAAGGGGAGCGCAGGTGCGGCCCCGGGGCTCTTGGCGGTCGGCTTCGCGCTCCTCGTCGTTGCGGCGGAAATACCGGGGCTTGGCCCGGCCGACCCTGGCCTCCTGCGGCAGGCGGCGCTGGCAGAGGTTGAAGCTGCCCTCGACGAGGAGGCCGTGCGGATTGCGCACCTCGTCGCGCGCGCCTGGAGCGAGGTCGACCTCAAAGAGCGCGAGCCGGAGATCCGCGCCCAGGTCGCCGCGCAAGCGGCGTACCTTGCCGCCCTCGATCGCGCGGCCTCAACGCCCGGGGAGGTGCGCGTCCGCCTTACGGGTGTGCGTGTCGCGGTGGAGGAGTTGCCGTTCTCGGCCTTGCCGGGGGAGCTTTGCGTAAGGCTTTCCGGCAGCCTTGAGTCCTTCCTGGGGCCGTGGGAGTCGCACCGCGAGGTTTCCGAAAGAGCCTGCGACCCCGAGGCGCCGCGGGCGCGCGGGTACCTGAATGCCCTCCTTGTCGACCAGGTCGAGGACCCGCGGTCCCAGGCCCGCGGTGCGGTCCGGGTGGCCCTCACCGACGCCCTCCGCCGCCCTTCCCGCTTGAGTCCGACCGACTTGCAGGGGACGCTTGACCGCGCACTCTTCGGCGCCGGCGTCGCGATTGGGGACACCATTTTCGGAGGGCCCCCCGCGGGCCCTGGAAATCCGCCGCGCGCGCCGGAAGCGCCGGCCCCCCCCGCCCCGGAGCCGGCGCTGGGGTGGATGGACGACATCGAGCCCTCGGATTTTCAGGCCTACGTACGCGGGTTCGCCGAGCCGTTTGCGGCGCTCCCCTTTGCGCGGCTCCTGGCCGAGGCCGCGGGAGGGTCGGCCCTCCTGCTGCGGGCCGCAGCCTCCCTGACCGAGGGAGACGAGGGACCGCTCCTCTCGTGGCTCGAGGAGCTGACGGGCCAAACCGACGTCGCGCGAGCCCTGCTTGCCGATGCCTCCGCCCTTCTTTCCGCGGCAGTTCGCGAGATCCGCGGGTCGCTTCAAAAGGCGTCGGCGGAGCACTCCGAAGCCCTCGAGCGCCTCCTCGGCACGCCCCCACCCTCCGCGATGGCGGGGCGGACCGAGGGGCCGGTCCGCTTGCGCGCGCGTAACGGAACCCTCGAGGCGGTCTCCCTCGGAGGCCCGCGCCTGCTCGCCGGAGGGGCGGCGCTCCCGTATGTTACGCACGCGCTCGTTCGTTTCGACCTCGAAGCCGAGGTGGCGATCGAGGTCGCGGGTCGGCCACTCCTCGTTCGCCACAACGACACAGTCGTCGTCCGCGTGATTGTGGCGTCGCCGGGGCGGGTCCTCGAGGGGCCCCTCGCGCGCGCCGCCACTTCCACGGGGGCGTCGCCGACCGGCCTCGACCCCCTTGCGCCCTTTTCAAAGGCCATCGAGTTCTTGGAGCAGGCGCGCCGCGAGGTGGACCGCCGGCTCCTCGCATTCCGCGAGGCGGTCTCCGAAAGGCTCGCGCAGGCATCGGCGTCCTCGCTTGCGCGCGTCGCTCTGCGGGCCCTTGAGGCCGCGGCGGACGGCGACCTCCAGAAGGCCGCCCTCGCGCTCTTCGCCTTCATCGAGCGCTTTGCCGCGGACCCCCTGCGCGAGGCGCTCACCGCGAACATTACCGTGCTGGGGGTCCCGTTCCGGTTCGTCGGAGACCCCGTCGGCCAGCAGGCGTCCCTCGAGTATTCGCAGGGCCCGCACACCTTCGGCGCGAGGCTGCGCAGGGTGACGCAGGAGGGCAACCCCTTTGCCGGCGCCCTTGGCGACCCCCTGTCGCTCGCGCTCGAGGTCTACTGGCGCTACGAGCGCCCGCCGGTCACCGCTTCGCTTGTGCTCGACCCCCTGATGCGCTCGCGCGACGGGGTCGTCCGGTTCGATGTGCGGGTCGATGCGGGCGAGGGCCTCGCGCTCTCCACGGTCGCGCCGCGCCTTATCCGGCGCGGGGCCGTCCTCGAACTTGCCCTCTCCGACCTCCTCCCCGGCGGGATTCCCGTCGCCGTTACGCCCTCAGGCGCCCTCGTGCGCCTCGACGCAGGGCTGCGCGTCGAGGTCGCCCGCGCGACGCCTTTGACGCTCGTGCGCTTCGCGCTCGGCGCGTTCGGCAGGGCCCTCATCGACGTCCTCGAGAACCAGACGGCGGGGGAGCTCGGCGAGCAACTCTCGGTCGAAGCCCTCGCGAGGCGCTTCTTCGAGCGCCTCCTGCAGCGGGCGGCTGACACCTTCGCGGGGGACGCCTCGCGGTTCGTCCTCAAGGCTTCCGCCTTCGTTTCCGTCGAGGGGGGATTCCTTGGCGTGCCGGCCGGCGCCGGCTTCGAGGCGGCCCTCGCCGTCCACGGGCCCATCGCGACGTGGCGCGAGGCCGCCTCGGGCGCGGGCGCGCTTGCGCGGGCCGCCGCGTCGGGCGCCTTTGCCCGCCGTTTCGAGGGCACCGGGCTCATCGACCTCGTGCCCGACCGCGTCCACTCGAACGTCGGGCTCGAGCTCAGGTTCGCTATCGAAGCCGGGCTCGGCGCGCTGCCCTTCGTGGGCCCCGTCCTCGACCCCTACCCGTCAGCCCGGCTTGCCCAGAACCTCTTCCTTTCGGCCGGCGCTCTCGCGTCCCTGGCCGGAGGCCGCGGCGTCCATTGGGTCACGGAGTACGGCGTGGGGCTCGAGGGCCTCAAGGGCCTGCGCCTCCCCCTTCCGTGGGGGGCGCCGGGGCCCTTTGACATCCTGGAGGCTGTTCACCTGCGCGCGGAGTCCCTCGCGGGCCCGCGTGTGCTGATCTCCGAGGCCCTGCCGGCCCCCCGGGGAGAGGACACGGATCTCGAGTTTGTCGAGCTCTACAACCCGAACCCCGCCGAGGTGCTTCTCACCGGGTGGTCGATCAGGGACTCCGGCGGGCGGCGCTTCACCCTTCCTTCCGGCACGCGCATCGCGCCCTCCGGCGTCCTCCTCGTCGCGCGCTCCGCGTTCCCGTTCTTCGCCCGCTTCGGCGTCGTGCCGGACGTCTCGACGCTCACGCTGGCGCTGAACGACGAGGGCGACCGGCTCACCCTTATGAACGAGCGCGGGTGGGCGTCCGACTCGGTGGCGTGGGGCCCCTTCTCCCCTGTGGGCCGCATGCCGCAGGCCGACTCTTCGCTTGCAAGGCCACGGGCGCAGGCGCCTCCCGCCGGGCTGCAAGCCTCCGAGCTGCGCTTCACGGGCTCGCCCTTGGATTTCTTGGAGAGCCCACCCACCCCCGGGCGAAAGCCCTAGGGCTGGGCCGCGCTACACCGTCGGCGGACGGGGCGGTCGCGGCGGGCGCGGCGGCGGCGGCGGGGAGCTGCCCTGCGATTCCATGGCCGCCTGCCCGTAGGCGTCCTGCGCTTGCCCGTAAGCGTCCTGGGCTTGCCCGTAGGCCTCGGGCGGGTAGTAGGGCCCCGCCGGCGCTGGGGGCTCCGCGTACCCGGGCATCGCCGATTCGTGCTGGGCCTGCGACTCGCGCGCCCTCTTGGCCTCCGCCACCTTGGCGCCCACCCGCGCCTTGATGAGGAACCGGCTGCCGATCCCGACGCCGGCGGCAAGCGCGATGAGCGCGAAGAGCCCCGCGAAGAGCCCGGCCGACGTGTCGACGGCCGCGGGCGCGTAGTTCACCACGAAGGTCTTGCCCGCCGTGTTCCCGGCGGCGTCGGTCACGTTGACCTGGATCGTCTGTGCGCCCTCACCCTCGATTGCGATCCACGCCGTGAAGTGCCCCGAAGCGTCCGTCGTCACAAACTGGCCGGCCACCTGCACCGTCGAGTTCGGCTCGGCCTGCCCGACGATCCGCACCGTGCGGCTCTGGAGGAGCGCGCCCGGCGCCGGCTCGCTGATCGTGACCGTGGGCTGCGCCGTGTCGACCGTCACGCGGCGCACGAGCGTCGCCGCGTTTCCAGCCGCGTCCGTCGCCGTGAGCGTGAGCGTGTTGAGGCCCTCGACGAGAGTGAGCGACGTCGAGAACTCGAGGCCCGAGAGTTCGACGGCCTGCCCTTCGACGAGCACCGCCGAGTCCTCCGAGACCGCCCCCGAGAAGGCAAGCTGCCGGCTCGCGATCACGAGGAAGTCCGGAAGGCCGTTCAGGATCACCGAGGGCGCGTGCGTGTCCACCGTGAGGTGCAGCGTCGCCCTCCCGACGTTTCCTGCGCGGTCCGTCGCGTTCACGGAGATGAGGTTCGGTCCCTCGCTGAGCCCGAGGACGGCAATGAAGGCCACGCCCGAGACCGCGAAAATCCGCAGGTTGACCTCGAAGAGCGCGACGGACTCCGTAAGGTCGCCGATGAGCTCGAGGCGCGGCGTGGACAGGTACGCCCCCTCGGCGTGGGAGAGGATGTTGACCGAAGGCGCCACGGTGTCGGCCGTCACGACAAGCTGGCGGGTCGCCTGGTTGCCCGCACGGTCGAAGGCCACGATCGTGAGGGTGTTTCGGCCTTCCTGCAGGGCGACGAGGAGCGAGAAATCCGAGCCGGTAAGCGGCGCGACGACCCCGTTGATCGTGACGTTCACGTTGGGGTCCGTGATGCCCTGGACCAGGATGCTCCGGGCCGGCCAGAAGACCTCGCCGCGGCCGGAGGGGTTGACGAGGATGAGCGTCGGAGGCACGGTGTCCTTGAAGACGGTGATCGTCACGTTGCGCGCGTTGCCCGCGCTGTCGATCGCGAGGAAGAGGAAGGTCTGCGGGCCCTCGTTCGGGAGGAGCCCGAGGTGAATAAACGCGGTCCCCGTGAGGTTCACGCCCAGGCCGTTCACGTAGAGCTGGACGACGCTCACGTCCACGTTGCCGCGGAAGAGGATCTGCGAGTTCGCCGTATAGACCTCGCCGCCCTCGCAGACGTCGCTGGGGTCGACGACGCAGAGGACCGGCGCCACGGTGTCGATCCCGATCGAGTAGAGCACGACGAGCGCCTCGGCCCTAGGGTCGAGCCCGTGGCTCGCCTTGTCCCACGAGCGGATGAAGACATCGTAGGTCCCGTCCGAGAGGTTGACAAAGGTGTGGGCGAAGCTGCCGTAGGGCCCCGGGAGGAACACCCAATTGGCCCCGTCGATCGAGACCTCAAGCCCGGCGACCCCGGAAAGGTCGTCCGTGACCGAGCCCTGGACCGAGAGGTTCGTGCGCGTGTAGGTCGCGTTTTCCCGCGGCGAGTTGACGAGCAGCGTCGGGGGGTTCGGGTCCCGGAAGGGGATGGTGCCGATGATGTTCGTGTTGAGGTTGAAGGGGTCCGAGCGCGCCGAGGTCTCGAAAAGCTGCACGGAAATCGTGAGGGGCGCGTAGTCGACCTTCTGGTTGGCCGCGGGCGCCTGGGGGTCGAACACGGAGTCGAGGGCCCAGCCGCTCCAGTTCCCGTTGGCGTCCGTCTGGCGGGTCGGGGCGCCCGTGGGGGGGTCGGTCGAGACGTCGCTGTAGATCGGCGCCGCCGAGTTGTTCGTGCCGGAAATGAAGGTGAGCGGGATCAGGTAGAGGGGCGCGCCGTTTTGCCACACGGCGTGGATCGAGATGAGCTTGTACGAGCGGATCGTGAAGGTCCCGTCCGTCGTGCCCGTAAGGCGCCGGTGGACGGTGCCCGCCGCGATAAAGCCCGTGTCATCGCCGTCGAACTCGACCCCGTTGTCCATCGTGGAGTTCCAGATCTCGACGCGCGCGAAGTAGCCGACGATGCCCGTGGGCTGGCCGGTGATCACGGAGTCGCGGATCCGCGCCTGGTCGAGCCGGGCGACGACGCCGGTGCCGCCGAAGATCCCGAGGCCCGCGTGGGAGTTCGACTCGGCGACGATGTTCGTGAACCAGCCCGTGCCGATCGCAAGGCCGTTGGTCACCGCGACCCGGATGTAGTGGCCGTACCCGTACTGGCCGGACGCGTTGCCGTTCACGCGCGCCGTGTTGTCGATGTAGCGCAAGCTCATGGTCGTGGGGGCGCCGAGCAGCTGGATGATGCCGCCGCCCTCCGTGCCCGTGTTGGTCTTCGTGTTCTCGTTGGCCGTGTTGCGCTCGAGCTTCGAGGAGGCGATCTTCGCGCCGGCGCCGCTGTAGGTCGCGTCGATCCAGACCCCAGCGCGCGTGTTGTTCCAGGCGCCGTTGTCGGCCATCTGGATGTTGAGCCCTGCGCCCATGGAGGTGCCGTGGAGGTGGAACCCGTGCTGGCCGTTGCGCGTCGCGTTCGAGGTCCAGACGTTGAAGTTGTGCTGCCCCAGCGCCCCGTTGTCGAAGAGGTTGATGCCGGACTGGCCGCAGGAGGTCGCGGAGACATTCGAGACGGTCGCGGTGACGATCGAGGCGGACCCGGAGTTTTGCGACTCGAAGTAGAGGCCGTTCTGCCCGCAGGAGGAGATCTGGAGGTCGCTCCAGACCCATGCGGGGTCCGTCCCATAGGCGCCAACGACGCTGATGGGCCCGCTCGCCGTGTTGACGATGGACATCTCGGAGATCTCCATCGACCCGCCGTCGGGCAGCGTGCCCGCGCCGCGGACCACAATTCCCTCGGTGGCCCCCTCGATTCGCCCGCCTCGGACCGTGAGGGAGCCGGGGTCCTGAACGGCGAGGGCGATGCTCGAGGGCGCCGCGTGGCCGGAAAGGCCGGGGACAAAGCCCGAGGCCTCGAGCCCCGTGACGCTGAGCCATACTGGGCCGTCGGCGACAATGGCGGCGGCCGTGAGGCTCTGGGTCCCGCCAGGGGCCGACGACCCGATCTTCGAGACCCGCAGGCCCTCGACCGTCGGTGAGCCGCCTTCGAGGCACAGGCCGGCCGCGTAGCCCCTCCCCGCCACTTCCGCGTAGGCCACGGAGGAGACATCGAGGTTGCGCAGCATCGGCGAGGCGCCCGTCACCGTGACGCCGCACCCCACGCTGCCGGCGACCGTGACGCCGTCGAACAGCACATCGCTCGAATAGACGAGGAGGCCGCCAGGCACGACCCTCGCTCCGGTCTCGAGCGCGCGGCCGGGGGCGCGCTCCGTGTCCAGCGAAAGGCCGAGGAACGCCGACCTCTCGACCCGCGCCTGACCCTGCAGCACGATGCGGACGGCCTGCGCGGGGTCCGCGCCCGCCGCACGAAGCGTCGAGTCCGCCACAAAAAGGGAGCCGCCGGCTTCGACCAGCAGCGCGGCCCCGCCCCCCGCCGAGGGCGCCAGGGTAAGGTCGACCCCGATGAGGCGCAGCGTGCCGCCCGACGAAACCGTGACCGGCCCCTCGACCGTGAGCCTCACGTGCTCGATCGAAACGTCCCCCGTGACCGTGAACCCCGTGACGGTCTGCGCGCCTGCAGGGACGCTGAAGGCGGCAAGCGCGCCGAGCAACAGTGCGAAGCCAGCCGCCCGGGGCGCGACGCGCGACGCCACCCTAGTCGCCTCCGTGGGGCGGCCTCGGCGCGCGGGGCCTGCGCATCATCGCGTCCTGCGCGTACATGTCATGCGGCGCCTCCTCGACGGGCTCAGGCGCCACGGGGGCCGCGGCCTCGACGTGCGCGGCTTCCTGCGGGCGCAGGGAAAGCCCGGGGTTCTCCGCTTCCGCGTTCGCCCGCAGCCGGCGAGACCAGAAGGGGATGAACGCGAGCCCCACCGCGAGCCCGAGGAGCGCAAGGAGAGGGGCCAGCGAGGAGGAGCCCGGGTCCGCCGGCGCTGCAGCGGCTTCCCGCTTCACGTGGATCTCGCGGGGCGCCTGGTTGCCTGCCAGGTCGGTGGCGAGCAGGGAGATCGTCGACAAGCCCTCGGCGATCTTGAGGTTGAAGTTGAATGTGCAGTCGGCCCCCTGCGCGCCGGTGCAGGAAAGCGCGACGGGCTTCCCCGCCATCGAGAGCGTGGGGTCCGCGCTTTGGACCGTCACGGTGAGCACGGTGCCCGGGCTCACGGTGCCGTGGAAGTTCATGACCTCGTCCTCCGTGATCTGCTCGCCTTGGAGTCCGAGGACTTCGATGACCGGCGGGGTCGAGTCGACTTGGACCTGTAGGGAGAGCGCGACCGTGTTCCCGACGGCGTCCGTGGCCTCGATGAGGTACACCACGACCCCGTCGGAGGTGCGCGTGTCCGGGTAGCCGAACTCGCCCGTGATCGGGTTGAAGTCCGTGGCCGGGAAGCGGCCGCCGGGGGTCGTCACGTTGACGAACGCGCTGGGGTCCGTCCGGCCGCGGATGTTCACGTTGCGCGAGGTCTGCACGCTGTGGTCGACCGGAGCGTCCACGCGCAGGCTCGGGGCCACCGTGTCGACGATGATCGGGCCCGCGTTGGCCTCCATCGAGTTGTTCGCGCGGTCCCTCACGTGGACGAGCACGGAGTGGCTCCCGTCCTCGAGGTAGAGCTCGAAGGTGAAGTTCCGCGGCGGCGTGGACGGCAGCGGGTACGAGACGTTGTTCACGAGCAGGAGGGCGATCGGCTCGCTTGCCCGGACTTGGATCACGACGTGGGGGTCGCGCGTCGCGAAGGGGAAGCGCGCGGGCTGCACGAAGGCGAGCGTCGGCGCCGTGAGGTCGAGCTCGACGACCCGCAGCTCGCTCACCGTGTTCCCGCCGCGGTCCGTGGCGTTGACCCATATGGTGTTCGGGCCCTGCCGCAGGGGGAACGTGAACGGGAAGGTGTGCGGCACATCGTTGATGTAGAGGACGACGTCGGACTCGACCTCCCCGTTCACCTCGACGCCCGCGCGGTTCGTGAAGGAGTTGTTGAGGGGGTTCGTCACGATGAGGTGCGGCGGCGTGGTGTCCAGGATGATCGTCCGGGTCGCGACATTCGTGTTGCCCGCACGGTCGGTCGCGACCACCGTGATCAGGTTGGGGCCCTCCTCGAAGTTCGACAGGGGCACGTCGAAGCCGCCGGTCGACGGCGAGACGGTCGCCTGGACCTGCGCGCCATTGAAAGTGAAGACGAAGACGGCAATCCCGTTCTCGTCGGTGGCCTGGCCGCGCACCGTGTACGAGGTGAAGCGGGTCGTGAGGTCCGCCCCGGGGTCCAGGATCGCGAGGCGCGGCGAGAGGGTGTCGATCACGATGCCCGTGATGTTGAGCTCGCGGAACCCCGTCGAGAAGTTCCCGAAAGTCACGTTCCAGCGCGCGCGGTCCCAAGCGCGGATGTAGATCTTGTAGACCCCGTCGGCACCAAAGCCGAGGGTGTGCTCCCAGGTGCCCAGGAGCGCGTCAAACGTGCTCACGTTTGCGAAATTCACGCCGTCCCCGGAAATCTGGACGACCTCCACGCCCGTCGTCATGTCGGAGACCGCGCCCTTGACGACGAGCGCCCGCGCGCGGATTTGCGAGTCGGCCCCCGGGGTCGTAACCGTGAGCGAGGGCAGCTCGGGGTCGACGAGCGTGATGTTGCCCCAGAAGGCCTGAGAAAAGGGGATCGTAAGCCCGGAGACCTCGTTCTCACCCACCTTGGTAAACGGCGTCAGGTTCTCGTAGCGTTCCTGAAGCGTCTGCGTTGTGCGCCAACCGGGGATCGAGCGGTTTGCCAGCGTCGAGGTCGCGTCGAGCGGAAAAACCGCGAGTTGGAGGGGGCTCGAGCCGGCCATCCACCGCACATAGAGGTTGCCCGCGGTGAGCAGCATCCCGCCGTCGGCCTGCCACTGGACGCGCGGCGATCCGAAGCGCTGGTAGAGCGTGACCTCGGCCCCCGTGCCCGACGCGCTCGCCGAGAGGGGGTAGATCGCGGTGTCCTCTAGGCGCGCCACGCAGTCGGAGCAAATGATGCCCGTGCCCGTGTTCGAGACGTCCGACCGGTAGACGTTTGCAAGCACCTGCGTGAAGGTGAGGCCGGTCGAGGTGTTGAACACGGTCGTGTCCCAGAGGGAGAGCGCCCACTTGTTCGCGCTGCCGAATTGGAAATAGAGGCCGTAGGAGGAGGTCGTCGAGAATCCGTAGACCGTGTTGTTCGTGAAGGCGCGCTGGGCGACATTTCCCGAGTAGATGTACCAGTAGAGCGCGTAGGACGCGGCGTGGTCGAAGAAGTTCCAATCGAAGGCCGGGTCGATGTTGCCGCCGCCCGTCGAGAAGCTGTAGACGTACATCCCGTAGTTCGAGGCGCTCTGCACGACGTTCCCCCGGATCGTCATCGTGCTGCTCTGCGCGTTGGCGCCGTAGTTCTCGTAGAAATGGACGCCGTAGGAGACGTTCGAGAAGATGTTCCGCTGGAGGGAATACGAGGACGTGACGCCGGAGGAGCCCTGCGACCAGGCGGTGAACCCGGCGTTCTCGGAACCGGCAAGCTGCCAGGTCTGGTTGTACACCCGGTTGTCTTCGACAATGAGGGAGAGCGCGCCCCCGCTTAGCGAGACCCACCGCAGGTCGATCCCGCCGCGGTAATAGGGTGTCGCCGTGCCGTTGTAAGCGCCCGCGGTGTCGGTAATCGTGTTGTTGTGGATCTGGACAATCGCGCCGCCTGTGAGGCTTTGGAGGTGCATGGAAATCGGCGCGACCTGGCGGGACAGGCGATTGTAGGAAAGCGTGAAGGTCGGCCGGCCGGAGGAGCCCTGGTCCTCGATCGAGATCCCCGCTGCGGCCGAGATGTGGTCGACCTGGCTGTTCGTCACGGTGACGGAGTGCGCGCCGGTCATCCCCGTGAACCGGACTGCCGCGGCCGCCTGCTGAGCCGGCCCGAAGGTGAACGTGTCGACGGTGAGCGTAACCTGCTGCGAAAGGCCCCCGAAGTTGGCCTGGAGGCCCGTGTTGTACGTGCCGTTGAGGTTGAGGCTGAAGAGGTCGAAGACGATCGCGCCGCCCGAGTAGCCAGCGTTGTCGAGGATTTCAAGGGCGGTGTCGGCGCCTCCGGCAAAGCCGCCCGACATTGTGGCGCCTCCCGCGTTCTTGAAGAGGAACCCCCACGAGGCGATCTTGAAGAAGTTCTGCGTGACGTTGAGGCCGCCCCAGGAAAACGATCGCGAGGACGGCGTCACGGCGGCGATGTTGAGGACGCCGTCCTGCCGGAGGGTGGGGAGCCCTCCAAGGACGACCACGCCGGCGCCCACGAGCCGCATGTTCGAGGTGGCTTCCGTGGCGCCCGCGGAGCCTGGGTCCGTTTCGTTGGCCGAGGCGAGCGACCCGCAGCCCTCGATCCGGTTGTTCGAGACATCGGCCTGGCCGGAGGCGAGGAGAACGCAGACCGCGACCGCGCGGAAGTTGCTCGTCTGGCGCGGCGCGGCGTAGCTCGTCGAATACTGGAAGGCGATGTAGCGCGCGTCGAAGATCCGGTTGCCGTCGATCCGCGGCGAGGCGCCCGAGACGTAGATGTTGGTGCCCAGGCCGTCGTGGACCGACGAGTTGCCGATGTGGGCATTGTCCGAGTAGATCTGGACGCCGCCGACGACCGAGGCGAAGTTCGTCGAGAGGGCCGTGCCCGAGGCCCCGGGGTCCGCGGCCGTGCCGTTCATCCTCGAGAAGTCGCAGCCCTGCGCCTCGAAAGACGCCGACGGATTGATCGTGAACCACCAGGCGTCCATGCCAGGCGCCGCCGAGACCGTCACATCCTGGAACGTGACCGCGCCGTCCACATAGAGTCCGCGGGGCGTGGGGCCCGTCGAATTGAAGAGGAGCGTGACGTTCGACCAACTCACGTCGCCGGTCGGCCCCACGATGACGCTGCCGTCAACGTAGATCGTGTCGTCGCTTCGGGGGTCGGAGCCGGCAATCACCAAGTCGCCGGGAATGTAGGTCACCGCGCCTGCCGGTGGCAGGGCCCACAGAATCAGGGTCAACGCGGCTAGGAGGATGGGGTATGCCAGATGACGGAATCTCATCGGTTCCCCGTCCTTGCGGGCAGGGGGAGGCACCGTATTTAACCTTATGGAACTTGGGCGATTCTGGTCGGCTCGATCCGCATTTGCGGGGGACGTCTCGTCAGGCCCCCGGAGGGCCGCGCCGCACGCGCAGCACCGCATAGGTCCCGATGGCGCCCAGGGCCGCAAGGAGCGGCAGGACCGCGTACTGGAGGTCGCCAAGGCCGAAGAGGCCTTCCGGCGCAACAGGTTCGGCCACCCGGTCGAGCACGCCAAGGACCGTGACCGTGTTGCCGGCCAAATCGACCGCCGCAAACGTAAGCTTGTTCTCTCCCATGGAAAGGGGCACGGACAACGTGAAGTTGCCCGTTTCGTCCAGCGCGACAAGCTGGCCGTTCATCCGCAGCTCCGTGGCGCCCGTCGCGCGGCCGCGCACGGTGGCCACCGAAGCCGTGGTCTTAAGCGGCGTGGCGGGCAGGTCCACCGTGACCGTGGGCGCGACGGTGTCGCGTACGACCTGGACGCGCACCTCCACGCGGTTGCCCGCCGCATCCTGCGCGGACGCGACAATCAGGTTCGACCCTTCGACAAGGCCGACCTGCACGCTGAATTCGAAGGCCTCGATCGGCAGCACGACGTCGTTTACGCTCACCTGCACGGCGTCAAACCAGCTGCCCGAGACCTGCACGGAATTCGCATTGACCAAGGCGCCGTCGAGGGGCGCGGTGATCTCGAGGGTCGGCGGGACCGTGTCGAGGAGGACGACGACCGACGAAGTGGCCGGGTTGCCCGCGGGGTCCCACGCCTGGATTGTGATCACGTTGGGCCCCTCATCGAGGCGGACGACCTTGATGAAGGCGCCGCGGACCGTGGGCACCGGCGCCCCGTTCACAAAGACCGTGAGGATGCCCGGCTCGACGGAACCCGACACCGTGAGGTCTGCGCGAGCCGTGACGAGGCCGGGCGTGGGCGAGAGCACCGTGATGTCGGGCTCGATCGTGTCGAAGGTCACCCTCCGCACGACCGTGTTGTTGTTCCCCGCGCGGTCGACGGCGGTGATCGTAAGGGTGTTGAGGCCTTCGGAGAGCGCGTACGTGACCGCGAAGACCCCGCCCGTGGTCGTGACGCGCGCTCCGTTGAGCTCGAGGTCCACGTCGCTCTCCGTGACGCCGGCGACGTTGAGGAGCGAACGGTTCGTGGCGAAGTTGTCGCTGGGGAAGCTCACGAACACCGCGGGCTGGATCGTGTCCGAGATGAGGACGAAGTCGAGGAGGTCGCCGTTGCCGACCTCGTCGACCGCCACGAGGTGGAAGAAGTTCGGCCCCTCCCTCAGGATGAGCTGTTTCGAGAACGTGCCCCCCTGGACCGCGAGGGCGTCGCCGTTCACCGTGAGCGAGGCGTCGTCGTCAACCGTGCCGCGGAGGATCACGGCGGTGTAGGTCGTGTAGGCGACCTTTTCGCCGGTGGAAGGGAGCGCGGGCTGGAGGACCACAAGGACCGGGGCCACCGTGTCGACGACGATCCCCGTGATGTTGAGTTCCGTGTAGGTGCCGCTGCGGTCGTAGGCGCGCACGATGAGGTCGTGCGTGCCGTCTTCAAGCGTGATGTCCATGCTCCACCCGGGCAGGGGCGCGTCGGAGGGGAGCCAGTTGAGCCCGCCATCAGCCGAGGCCTCGACGAAGTCCATCCCCGAGCCGACGTCGAAGGCGTTGCCCCACAGGCGCACGACGCTCGAGTTGAAGCGCGAGCCGTCGAGGGGCGCGAAGAGGTTCACGCTGGGGGGGATGGGGTCTTGGATGACGAGGCGCACGTAGGTCGTCCCGTTGAAGGCGAACTCGTAGGGCGTCGAGATCGTGCCGTTCGCATACACCTTGACCGCGAGCGGCGTGTTCGTGATCGTGTCGGCCGACCCCTGGGAGAGCGTGATCGAAAGGCCGGGGATCCAGAGGTTCGGCGAGATCCCGTTTGTCCCGACGAGGTCGGCGAAGAGGACGCCGCCGCTCTGGTTCGTGAGGACGGCGAAGGCGAGCGAGGCGGGCGCCCCGTTGGGCCAAACGACCTCGACCTGGAGCGGCCATATCACGTTGACCTGGCCCGAGGCGAAGTTCTGGAGGTTCATCTGGCTTTGGGAGATCGTGCAGTTGTAGAGGTTTACCGTGGCGCCGTAATAGCTCAGGAAGTAGATCGCCTGCGTGAGCCCGGCAAAGGACATGTTGTAGAGGCTCAACGTGCCCTGGGCGTAGTAGTAGACGTAGACGCCGACGCTCGCGGAGACGTTCTTGAGCACGACGCCGTCGAGCGTGCCCACACCGTTCCCGACCATCACGACCTGCATCACGTTGTCATAGAAGGTCGAGTCCCGGATCGTGACTCCACCCGCGACGAAGAGCGCGCCCCCGAGCCCCTGGATCGAGGTCCGGCGGTGGTTGCTCACGTTGTTGGCGAAAACGTTTGCCTGGCTCCCGTCCCCGACGATGCCGTAGGCACCGTTCGAGTCGATCGCGTTTCCCGTGACGTTGCCCTTGCCGCTCCCGAGGAGGAGGCCGCCGGAGGCCATGTTGTTGTTGAAGTCGACCTGTTCCGAGTAGCGCTGGGAGTAGACGTTCGTGCCGTTGATGTAGCGGTTGTCCGAGATCGCAGGCATCTGGGCGTTTTGGCTGATCGTGTTGTTGAGGATCTCCGCGTTGGCGCCGCGGACCGCGATCCCGTAACCGAAAAGGTACTCGTAGAGGTAGAAGTACGTGTAGCCGCACGCCGGCCAGTATTGGTCGTAGTAGGCCTGCCACGGGTCGACAAAGGTCGACGCCACGCCGTTCGTGCGGACAAGGTTGCCCTCGATCACGGGCGCGCTGTTGTTCTCCGCGAGGATCCCATAGGCGCGGAAGAAGATCTGGTAGTTACAGCTCCAGCTCGAGGCGTTGCTGCTCTCGACGTAGCGGGCGAGCTCGATCGTGTTGTTGTAGATGTGGGGGCTGCCTGACATCACGAGGATGTTGCCCTTGTAGCCGTACGAAATCACGGAGTTCGAGATTGTCGTGTTGCCGTTGTAGATTTGGATCCCGAAGCGGTCCTGGGTCGTCGAGCCCCACATGTCGCGCACGCTTGCCCGGTCGATCGTGGTGGGCCCGTAGATCTCGAACCGGTAGCCGTTCTGCGTCGAGAGGGCGCTAATCGTCCCGCCGGAGACCGTGAGGGAGCCGCCCGGCCGCACGTAGATCCCGAACTCGCCTGGCGTGCTCGAGCTCATGCGCAAGACGACATTCGAAAGCGTCAACGACCCGCCGTTGAGGACCACGACATTGCCGGTGACGGTAACCGTGCCGGAGGCGACGGTCGTCGTGTCGGCCACGACCCAATCGCCGCTTGCGGGCGGGTTTGTCTGGGCGGCGGAGGGCGCCGCTGAGACGAGCGCGACGGCCGCAAGCGACAGGACAACCGCGGAAAAGATCCAAACGGAGCGCCGGGCCACGCTCTTGGTGGGGATGGGCTCCGCTCGCATGGGCACTTGGCCTCCCCCTTGCCAGCCGGGCCCCACGATTTATAACTTCTCAGATGAGGCGAAAGGCCATTCAAGGGCGCGCGCGGCGGCGCCCGAAGGCCAAGGCGAGGGCGGCCCCGGCAAGCGCGAGCGCGGCGGCCTGTGCCTCAAGCCCGGGGAGGAAGCCCCCTGCGCCGCCGCCCGAGCCCGGCCCGGCAGCGGTCGTGAAGGTCACGGTGCTCGGGGTCATCGGGTTTCCGGCAAGGTCGGTGCCCGTGGCTTCCGCGCGGTAGGTCTCGCCGGCCTTGAGAGGCGCGGCAGGGACGAAGCGCGCCGTGTGGTTTGCGCGGTCCACCGTGAGGGTGCCGTTGACGAGCGCGCCCCCGGAGTCCGTGAGGGTCACCTGGACGGAGTCGACCTCTTCGCTGAATGTGAACGTGAGCGCCGCCTGGCCGTCCACGCCCGTCGCGCCGCTTGCAGGCGAGCTTGCCGAGAGCGCGGGGCGCGCCGTGTCGAGTGTGACATAGAGGGTCTGCGATTCGAGGGAGAACTTCGCGCCCGCCTCGATGATCGGCGAGGGGTCGATCGCGCGAGCCGTGATGGCATTGTCGCCGGTGATGAGGCGGGCGGTCGCAGACCAGGCGCCCGCGGCGTCGACGGTGACCGTGTCCTGGAGCAGCCCCCGGACCCACAGCTCCACATCGAGGTTTGCTTCGGCCGTCCCCTCAATGGCAAAGGTCACGTCATTCGTGACCGCGCGCGCGGTCGTAATGACCGGCGCGGAAGGCGCGACGCTGTCTCGCGCCGCTCCCGACGCCGACTCGGAGGGCGGGCTCTCGTTCGGCACCTCATCGAGCGCGATGACCTGGTACCTGTAGGTGACCCCGTTCTTCACGGGCGCATGGGTGAAGGTCGCCGTGGCGCTCGAGCCGGCAAGCTGCCAGTTCGCGCTGACGGTCGGGTCGATGTACCACACGTTGTAGAGGGCGACATCCGTGTCGGCAGGCGGCGTCCATGTGAGGATGATCGACGCGCCCGTGGGCGGCGCGACCAGCGAGAGCGCCGTGGGCGCCGCAGGCCGCTGCGTGTCGGCAGGCGTCGCCGCAAGCTCGTTCGAATCGGCGCCTTGGCGTAAGCCCAGGTCGAAGGCCGCGACCCGGAAGCGCGTGAGCCGCCCGTCCGTTAGGTTCGAGACCGTCGCCGTGCGCGCGTTTCCGCCGACTTCGAGCGCTTGCGTCCAGCTGCCCGTCACGTCGGTGTAGAGGCGGAAGCCCGCAAGGTCGTCGCCGACGGCCGTCCAGTCGAGTTGGACGGAGTTGCCAACGGCGAGGGTCGTCGCGGCCGTGAGCGCGGGCGCGTCGGGGGCAAGCGTGTCGACGGTGAGCACTGACACGGCGGCAGTGGGCGAGCTTTGGAGGTCGACCTTGTCGATGGCCACGAGCACGAAGTAGTAGGTCTGGCCGCGCTGGAGGCCGGTCGCCGTGTAGGGGGAGGTGGCCGGGCGGCCGACCTCCGCGAAGCTCCCGGGGAGGCCCGTGGAGGAGCGCCGGACCGAGTAGGCGACCGTGTCGCCGCCGTTGGGGTCCCACGAGAGGTCTGCGGCGGTGCCTGACGGGTTCGCGGCGGCTTGGAAGTTGAGGGGCGTGGGCGGAGCCGTGAGGTCCGGGATCCGGTCCGTGAGCGCCGCCGTAAAGGGCGACGGGAGGCCGACATCGTCAATGGCCCGGACCTGGTACGTGTAATTGACTTCCTCAAGGAGCCCCGAATCCATGTAGGCCACCGACGGGACATTCACGGTGCCGACTCGCACCAGAGGGTTGATGTCGCCGTCGCGCCGCCAGACTTCGTAGAGTACCGTGTCGTCGTTATTCGCGGTCCAGGCAAGGGTGATCGTGTGGGAAGGCCCGTCCACCGTGGCCGTGAAGTTCGCCGGGCTTCGGGGCGGTGTCACATCCGCCGGCCGGCCCACCAGAATGGGGCTGGGCGCGGACGTGAGCGTCACGGCCGGGTCGGTCTCCGTGAGGTAGTACCAGTAATCTCGGCCGTCCGTGACGTTCGTGTCGTTGTAGGAGAACCGCGGGAACGAGACGTTTGCAACGATCGCCCAAGAACCCGTCTTGTTGGACCAAACCGAGTAGATGGCTCCATCGGTGGGCTGGAGCTGCCAGGAAAGGACGAGCGAACCGCCCGAGGGGGGCGCCGTAATCGTGAATCCCTTCGGCGGCAGGACCACCGAGTATCCGATGGCGATGAGACTCACGTTCAGGCGGCCTCCAAGGGAGAAGTTGAAAGAGAGGGGGACGAGGATGATGCCCGACGCGTTTGCGTCGGCCTGGTGGGTCGAGAGGTAGTCCTGGATGAGGAGGTCAAGGCCGGTGGCAGTTGCGTTTCCGCTAAGGGGACCGGTCAGGCTCAAGACAGGCTCCTGGTCGACGAAGACTCGCACGTCCTCCGGCAGCGTGTGCGCGTTGCCGTAGTAGAGCCGGAGGGCGCCCGGCCCGACCGTCCCGTTGATTCCCCCTGCAAGGTGGATCGGGAGCTCGTCGAGCCCATCGCCGTTCACATCACCCGAGGACCCCATGTACCATCCGAAGCTCTCGGCAAGGCCCGGCGTGCCCGCGCGCAGCACCATCGCGGCGCTCGTCGTGAGGTTCCACGCCCGGAAGAGGTACGCGGCGCCATCGAAGGCGTCGCCCGCATTCGCGCCGACCGCGAGGTCGCTGCGTCCGTCGCCGTCGAAGTCGCCAAGCATCTCGACCCCCGCGCCGAACTGCTGGAGGGTCGTCGTGTCGGCGGGGCGAAGGACCGTGACCGGGCCCGCGTAGGTCGCGTTGCCCGCGCCAGCGAAGACGTAAACCGCTCCGCTGGTCGCCGTGTCCGTCGGCGCCCCGACGGCAAGGTCGGCGCGCCCGTCTCCCGTGATGTCCCGGCCGCCGGCCAGCGCCCATCCGAAGTACGAACTCACGTTGTTCGTGTAGTTCCAAACGGGGGTGACCGTTCGAGCCGTGGTCCCCTCGAAGACCTTGACTGCGCCGAAATTCGAGGCCGTGAATGGGGTGCCTGCGGCAAACTCGTCCAGGCCGTCGAGGTCCGTGTCCCCGAGGGCCTCAAGGACCAGGCCTTCGCTTGTGGTGGTGCCGCGGTACTGCGTGTCGAAGCCCGTGAGGATCGTGCTGTTCGTGACGTCGAGCCCGTCGGGACCGCCCCAGAGCACCGTGACGGTCCCCCTGTAGGAGCCTGTTGAGGTGTTGAACGCCTCGCCGACGACGAGGTCTTGGAAGGTGTCGTTGTCGAGGTCGAGCCCACCGGCGAGCGAGTACCCCCACGAGTACGAGGTGCTCGCGTTGAAAGTGAGCGAGAGGTTTGCGGCGGCTGGAAGCCCCGCGGCCGAGCCGTAGAACACGAAGACCCGCTCGACAACGACCGAGAAGAACGCCGACTCGCCGACGACAAGGTCGTCGATGCCGTCGCCGTTGTATTCGCCGTGCGTCACCGAGTATCCGAATCCGGAACTTGCCGGGCCCGCGTACGTCCAGTTCGCGGCGCGCCCGCGGAGGCCCGTGGACGAGCCCCAGAAGACTTCCACGCGGTTCGCGCGGGACGCCGAGTTCTCGGCAAACGCGCCGACCGCGAGGTCCCCGTAGCCGTCGTTGTTGAAGTCGCCGCCCGCGTCGGCGCCGTGGCCGTACTCCTCCCCGTCGTTCCCCGCCTGGCCGCGCCCCGTGAGGTTCGCATGCCGAAGCTCCAGGAGTCCGGTCACGTTCACCTGCCCCGAGAGGATGCGGGCGCTCGCGTTGAGCGGGACGTAGAGCGTGGTGTTGTGGAAGGTCTCGGAGCCCGTGAGGTTGACCTCAAACCCCTGGACCGTCGCGTTCCCGAGGATCGCGCGGTCCTCGACCCGCGCTGCCGACGCGGTGCCAGAAGGGCCCGTGGCCGGCAGGAACGAAGGGGCAAGCAGGAGCCCCAACAATAGGTAGGAAAGAATCCAGCCAGCAAACAGGGGACGCGAGTTGCCCAAGAGAACACCTGGCCTTCGCGATTCGGAGAGCCCTATATAAGGTCTGCCGGGCAGAGCGGAAGGTGGCGTATCGAGAAAACGTCGGCCGGGCGGCCACGGAGGGGCAACAGCCGGGCCCCTGTCCCCTATGCGCGTCCAAGGATTCTCCAAGGATGCACGCAGCGCAGGACGCCCGTCCACCGCGCGCCCGATAGGGATTAAATATCGTCATCGGGTAGAGCCGCCATCGTACGGTGAGCGCCCTGAGACCCAACCTCGAACTGGAGAAACTGCGCCACGGGACGGAGCTCCTGAAGCGCGGCTTCGCCGCGATGCAGAAGGGCGGCGTCATCATGGACGTAACCGACGCGAAGCAGGCGCGGCTCGCGGAGGAGAGCGGCGCGGTCGCGGTCATGGCGCTCGAGCGCGTCCCGGCGGACATCCGCGCCCAGGGGGGGGTCGCCAGGATGGCCGACCCGAACAAGGTCCTCGAGATTATCGACGCCGTTACGATCCCCGTTATGGCGAAGTGCCGGATCGGCCACTTTGCCGAGGCGCAGGTGCTCCAGGAGCTTGGCGTGGACATGGTGGACGAGTCGGAAGTCCTCACACCGGCCGACCCGCACTACCACGTTGACAAGCACAAGTTCACCGTGCCCTTCGTCTGCGGGGCGCGCGACCTTGGGGAGGCGCTGCGGCGCATCGACGAAGGGGCCGCGATGATCCGGACGAAAGGCGAGGCCGGCACGGGGAACGTGGTGGAGGCCGTGCGCCACCACCACGCGGTATCGTCGGGGATCCGGTCGCTCAAAGGCAAGACGGCCCAAGAGCTCCGCGAGGCGGCCAAAGAACTTCGCGCGTCCTTCGAGGTCGTCAAAGAGACCGCGGGGCTCCAGCGCCTGCCCGTCGTGAACTTTGCGGCCGGCGGGCTCGCGACGCCCGCCGACGCGGCCCTCATGATGCAGCTTGGCGTCGACGGCGTGTTCGTGGGCTCCGGGATTTTCAAGAGCGAGGACCCCGCGCGGCGCGCGAAGGCGATCGTCGAGGCGGTCCACAACTTCGACGACCCGAAGGTGCTCGTAGAGGTCTCGCGCGGGCTCGGGGACGCCATGGCGGGCATCGAGATCTCGACGCTTGCAAAGGAGCAGCGGCTCCAAGAGCGCGGCTGGTAGCGCGACTTGGCTCCGGGCTACTCCTCTTCCTCGTCGCGGTCGGGCCTTTTGCCCCGTCCGGCGCGCGCCCCGTACGGGCCCGCCCGCGGTGCGCGGACGAAGAGCAGGTACGTCGCGAGCGCGGCGCACACGAGGATCACCGCGACCGAGCCGTAGGCGACGAAGGGCGCATACCCCTGCGGCGGGCTGCCTGGCGGGCGGTAGGGGTCGATCACGATGGCCTTCTCGATGAGGACGGACTGGCGGCCGTCAAAGAGCGTGAGCTTCACGAAGTACGTCCCGGGGGTTGCGAACACGTGGCTCGACTCGTTGCCCTCCGCGGTCTGGCCATCGGAAAAGTCCCAGCTCGCTGTCACGGGGTCGCCGTCCGCGTCCGAGACCCCGGAGGCGAGGAAACCCACGACGCGCCCGGCCTCCGCGCGCTCGGGCGCCGCGATCGTCGCGTTCGGCGGGCTGTTGAACGAGATCACATTCACCGTGAGGTTCGCGGAGACGACGAAGCGGCCGTCGCTTGCCGAAAGCCGGATCGCGTAAAGCCCCGACGCGCCGCGAGGGGTGCGCCACCCCGCGGGGGTCGCGTTCTCGGGCCCCGATTCGACGAAGAGCACCGGGTGCGTGCCGTCCGGGTCGAAGACAAAGGGGTCGAAGGTGACGGTGCTCTTC
>Ga0209342_10001045_pt1 | contig 31367 bp, 32 predicted proteins | sample RifCSP16_2_FD_184023 | JGI IMG/M metagenome (GOLD analysis project Ga0209342, IMG submission 184023) | Soil microbial communities from Rifle, Colorado - Rifle CSP2_sed 16_2 (SPAdes) (version 2) | ecosystem: Environmental > Terrestrial > Deep subsurface > Rock core/Sediment | place: Rifle...
TATCCTCTCCCCCTCACCCTACCCGACGCCCCTCACCTCTTCTCCTCTCCCCTCAGGGGAGAGGCAGGGTGAGGGGGAGAGGATACAGGTGAGGGGGCGCGGCGAGCGAGGGCGTCCCGGACGGTGCCGATCACGCCCTTGGGGAAGAAGAAAACCATGAGGATGAACAGGATCCCGAAGTAGAGGAGCCAGCGCTCCGTCATGCGCTGCATGATCATGGATCCGGCGAAGACGGAGGCAGCGACGGTCCGCAGGTGGGGGAGCAGGGTCTGGGCCGTCAACAGGAAGGTTGCGCCGATAATGCCGCCGTAGAGCGTGCCGATGCCGCCGATGATCACCATGAGCAGGAGATCCAGCATGACGTGGATCCCCAGCACCGACTCGGGGTTCGCGTAGCGGACCCACATCACGTAGCAGCCCCCGAGGACCGTGGCGACGACGCTGCCGAAGGACGAGGAGGCGATCTGGAAGACAAACGTCCGGAAGCCGAGTGCCTCGGCGCGCAGCTCGTTGTCGCGGATGGCCTGGAGCGTCCGGCCGAGCGGGGAGTGGATGAACCGGGCCATCACGAGAAAGAGGGCGAGGCAGATCGCCAGGATGAAGTAGTAGGTGACCAGGCGCCCCGTGACGGGGATGCCGAGGAGCCGCCCGCCCTCATAGCTCACCGCGAAGATCCCCGGCAGCTTGGGGCTCAGACCGTCCTCGCCGCCCGTGATATGGGTGAGCTGGACGGCCAGGATCAGGGCGAACTCCGCGAAGGCGAGCGTGATCATGGCGAAGAAGATCGCCTTGACGCGGAGGGAGAAGGCTCCGATCAGCACGGCGATGGTCGCGGAGAGGGCGACGCCCGCCAGGAAGCCCGCTGCCAGATGGGCGTATGTCGGCGCCCCGAACTTGCCGAGCGAGAGCGCCACGGCATAGGCGCCGAAGCCGAAGAACATGGCGTGGCCGAAGGAGACGATCCCCGTGTACCCGAGGACGACGTCGTAGCTCGCGACGAGGGCGGCGAAGATCGCGATCTTCGCGGCGAGGTCCAGCACCTGGAAGGAGGGCACCACCAGGGGGACCAGGGCGGCCAGGACGAGGCACGCCAGCCGCAGATATGGCGCGGGCTGTCGAAAGCGGCGCCCCCGCTCGGCCTGGCGGGCCAGCTGGACGGGCGTGAGGCGGTCCGAGCTCACTTGCCGGCCCCGAAGAGCCCCGTGGGCCGGAGCAGGAGGATCAGCACCATGATCGCCATGTTGATCCCGATCGCGGCCTTGGGCACGAGGAACGCGACGTAGTTGTACGAGAGCCCGACGATGAGGGCGCCCAGGAGCGAGCCCGTCACGCTGCCGAGCCCCCCGATGATGACCACGATGAACGCGAAGATGAGCTGCTCCCCCCCCATCGCGGGCCGGACCGATTGGCTGAACATCGCCCACATGACCCCCCCAAGGGCGGCGAGCGCCGAGCCCGCGGCGAAGACCCGGGTGAAGTAGCGGTAGATGTTGTGGCCCAGCACCTGGATCATCTCGCCGTTCTCGACGCCGGCGCGGACGATCAGCCCGACGCGGGTGCGCGTGAGCAGGAGGGTGATGCCGAGATAGACGAGGACGCCCAGGACGATAGCCACGACCGGGAAACGCAGCACGATGACGTCGGCGACGTCCCAGGACCCCTGGAAGGTCAGGGGGACGGGCATGACCTGGTCGTTGGGACCCCAGATCATCCGGATCAGCTCCTCGATGACGATGGTCGCGCCCAGGGTGATCAGGATCTGGAACATGTGCCTGCCGTACACGGGGCGCACGATGACGCGCTCGAGGAGGATGCCCAGACCCACGGCCACGACCATCGCCGCCAGGATGGACGCGGCGAGGAGGAGGACGTTCAGGGGGACGGAGGGCGCGGCCGCCCACCCCCAACGCTGATTGAGGAGGAGGGCGACGCTGAAGCCGACGTAGGCGCCCCAGGAGAAGACGGCGCCGTGGGCGAAGTTCAGGACGTCCATGAGCCCGAAGATGAGGGTCAGCCCCGCCGCGACGAGGAAGATCAGCATCCCCATGGCGAGGCCGGCGACGGTCAGGGTGACGTAGGTGCGCGCGTCCATGAAGGCGAGAGGCAGCAGGAACAGCGCCGCTGTGGCGAGGATCGGAGCCGCGCGCCTCATACGCCCAGGTACCGCTTCTTGAGCGCGTGGTCGTGGACGAGATCAACCATGCGCCCGTGGTGCACGGTCCGCCCGTCGTCGAGAAGGTAGAAGTCGTCGCCCAGCGCGCTGGCCATGGCGAAATTCTGCTCCACCAGGAGGACCGTGACCTGGCTCTTCATCTCCTGGAGGGCGGCGACGAGATGCTCGACAATGATCGGCGCCAGCCCCTTGGACGGCTCGTCGATGAGCAGCAGGCGGTTGGGGTTGACGAAGGCTCGCGCGATGGAGAGCATCTGCTTCTGGCCGCCGCTGAGCGTTCCCGCGCGCGCCTGGCGGAAGCGCTCGAGGGCCGGGAAGAGCGCGAAGATCCGCGGCAGGCGGTCGCGGCTCTCGGGGTTCTCGTCCAGCATGGCGACGCGGAGGTTCTCGTCCACGGTCAGCGTTGCGAAGATGCCCTGCCCCTCGGGCACGAAGCCGATGCCGAGTCGGACGATCTCGTAGGGGGGGAGGCCGTGGATCGGGCGTCCCTCGAAGCGGATCGCTCCCGCGCGGGGGCGCAGGAGCCCGACGATCGTCCGCATCGTCGTAGTCTTGCCCGCCCCGTTTCGCCCGAGGATGACCGTCACGGCGTCGCGGCGCGCTCGGAGGGAGACCCCCTGGAGGATATGATGCTGGCCGATATAGGTGTGGAGGTCCTCGACTTCGAGGAGGGCTGGCGCCGCGGGCGGCGGCTCAGGTGGCACGGGTTCCCGCTCCGCCGCCGAAGTACGCGGCCTGGACCTCGGAGTTCTGGCTGATGTTCTCGGGCGTGTCGTCGGCGATCAGCCGACCGTCCTGGAGGACGGCGATCGAGTCGGACAGCGCCGTCACCATGTCCATCTTGTGCTCGACCAGGAGAATGGTCCGGTCCCGCCGTGCCTTGATCCCCTCGATGAGGGCGATGATGGCGGGGACCTCTTCCAGCGACATTCCGGCTGTGGGCTCATCCAGGAGCAGGACCTCGGGCTCGAGGGCGAGGAGAATCCCGACCTCGAGTTTGCGTTTCTCCCCGTGGCTCAGGTCGCTCGCCGGAGCACTCCACTTGGATTGGAGCAGTACGGTCTCGAGGACGGCGTAGGCGCGATCCTCGAGCTCAGGGAAGCTCCGGTAGTCGCGCCAGGCGTTGAAGCCCGGCCCCCGGCGCCCCTGGACTGCCATCCGGACGTTTTCGAGCACGCTGAGCGTGGGGAAGATGTTGGTGAGCTGGAAGGAGCGACCGATCCCCAGGCGGGTTCGCGCGGCGGCGCCGAGCCCCGTGATGTCGGCCCCCTTGAAGAAGATGCGGCCTTCCGTCGGCCGGTACTGGCCGCTCAGGAGGTTGAAGAACGTCGTCTTCCCGGCGCCGTTGGGTCCGATGATGGATTTGAGAGTGAAGGGGGCGATGTCGAGGGACACGTGATCGACGGCCACGTGGCCGCCGAAGCGAATCGTCAGGTCTTGCGTCGAGATGGTCGGAGCGTCGGCCGCGGTCATGGGGAAGGGGGCGCGGTGGCCGGGGGCGCTTTCGGGACCCCCTCACCTTTGTCCTCTCCCCCAGTGGGGGAGAGGGTTGGGTGAGGGGGTGGTCGAGGAGGGTCCCCCGGCGCCGCGCCTCAGTTACCGCTTGTTCTGGATGGGCGGCGCGGTCTCTTGCGGGGTCAGCTCCCTGGTCAGCTGGGGGATGAGCCAGGGGACGTCGGGCTTGGAGACCATCTTGAAGGCGTACATGGCCTGGAGCGCCTGGTGGTCTTCCTTTCGGAAGATCATCTTGCCCTTGGGTGTGTCGAACTCCATGCCTTCCATGGCGGTGATGAGCTTCTCCGTGTCGGTCCCGCCGGCCTTCTTGATCGCCGTGACCACTGCCATGGCGGCAGCGAACCCGCCGGCGGTGAAGAAATCCGGGGGTGCGTTGAAGCGCTTCTGGTGCTCCTTGACGAGCCAGTCGTTCACCGGGTTCTTCGGGATCTCGTAGTAGTAGTAGCCGGCGCCGACCATTCCCTCGAGGTTCATGGCCTTGGCGGCCTTGAGGACGTCCAGCACGTTGCCGCCGCTGGTGAGGGTGATCCCGTACTTGTCGAGGCGGCTCGCCACGAGCTGCGGGAAGGGGCCGCCCTTGCCGGCCCAGATCACGAAGACGTACTTGGCCCCCGGCTTGTCCTTCATGGCACCGATGATCCGCTGGATGGGCGCCGTGAAGTCGGTCGCCTGGACCGGCGTGTACTCCTCGTGGACGACCTTGGCGCCGAGCTTCTCCACGGCGGCCTTGTAGGCGGTGACCCCGTCGCGGCCGAAGGCATAATCCTGGGCGATGGTCGCAACGAGGTTACCCGGCTTGGCGACCGCGAGGGCGTTGGAGATGGCATCCTGGCCGGAGTTGCGCCCGGTCCGGAAGATGTAGCGGTTCCAGTGCTCGCCGGTGATGCTGTCGGCGACCGCCGGCTCGACGATGAGAACCTTCTTGAACTCGGCCGCCACCGGGAGGATCGCCAGCGCGGCGGCGCTGCTGGTGGTGCCCACGACCAGGTCCACCTTGTCGTCGGAGTACAGCTTGGTGACCAGGCGCTTGGAGACGTCGGGCTTGAGCTGGTCGTCCTCGATGATGACCTCGATCTTCCGGCCCAGCAGCTCCATCTTGCCGTCGGTGCCGTATTCGAGGCCGAGCTTGAAGCCGGTGACCATCTGGTTCGCGTACACCTCGAAGGGCCCGCTGATCCCCTGGACGACGCCGATCTTGATCGGCTGCTGGGCCGGGACCGGGCCGGGCCAGGCGCCCGCAAGGGCCGCCAGCACCAGGCAGGTGACGACATAGGGTCGGTTCATCTTCATGGATGATCCCTCCGTATAGGGTATGTGCGAGTGCGTAAGGGGCATGATAGCACAATCAGGTGCGGCGCGCCGGGCCACCCGGCTTGCGCGGCTCGAGGCCGGGGTGATACGATCCTCGCGCCGTGACGGACTCCTACTTCAAGTGGGCCGCCCAGCTGTTCGACGCGGCCCGGATCCACGAGAAGCCAGAGGCGCTCCACGGAATCCGGGTGCTCGATCTCTCGGTCATCATTTTCGGCCCTGCCACTGCCGACTTCTTGGGCGAGCTGGGCGCCGAGGTGATCAAGGTGGAAATGCCGGGGCAGGGGGACGTGACGCGGATCCTCGGCAGCGCCTCCTTCTTCTGGAAGAACGTCTCCGTCGCCTTCTTCGGCATGAACCACTCCAAGTACCACGTCGGGATCGACATGCACAAGCCCGACGGCCAGGCTCTCATCCGCAAGCTGGCGGCCCGCTCGGACATCGTAATCGAGAACTTCAAGGCGGGGACGCTGGAGGAGAAGTTCGGGATCGGCTACCGCCAGCTCCGCGAGGTCAACCCGCGGCTGATCTACGTGGCCAACACGGGCTTCGGCCAGTGGGGTCCCTTCGCCCGGGGGCGCGCCTCCTACGACGGCCTCGCCCAGGCCGTGTCGGGGCTGACGGCAATCACGGGGACCCCGGGGGGGCACCCGACGAAGATCGGTAACTACCTCGGCGACTGGTACGGCGCGTGTATGTCCGCGCTGGGCGCCCTTGCGGCCCTCCGCTGGCGCGACCGCACGGGCGAGGGACAGTTCGTCGAAATGGCCCAGTGCGAGGGGCTGCTCCGCGCCATGGACTGGACGTGGCTGTACGCGGGTCTCACCAAGCGGGATCGTCCCCAAACGGGCAATCGCGATCCCGTGTTCTCCCCGTCGGGCGTGTTCCGTTGCAAGGACGGCTATGTGGCCCTGGTAGCGGGGACCGACGCCGAGTACCGCGGGCTGTGCCGGGTGCTCGGCAAGCCCGGGCTGGCGCGGAACGGCCGGAAGGACGTGGATCGGCTCGATGGGATGATCCAGGCATGGTGCGAGAAGCGCACCCGATCGGAGGTCGAGAAGATCGCCCGCCGCCACCACGTGCCGGCCGCCCCCGTAATGACGGGGAAGGATCACTACGAAAGCCGCCACCTCCGTGCCCGGCGCTCGGTGTGGGAGCACGACGACCCGGTGTACGGGACCATGGTGGAGTACGGCCCGGCGCCCAAGCTCTCCGCCACGCCGGCCCGGATCAAGTGGGCGGGGAAGCCCGTGGGCTTCCACAACGAGTTCGTCCTCAAGAAGGTCCTCGGCCTCTCCGACGAGGAGATCCGGGCGCTGGAGGCCGGCGGCGTCATCGGCAAGTGGGCCGACCGAATGGGAGCGAAACCGCCCGACGGCTGGAACGGCGAAGGATTGCTCCAGTGAGCGAGCGTTGGTACGACTGGATCAAGCGCGAGGAGGATCCCGCGCGCGTCTCCGAGCTGCCCGAGGCGCTGGACGACCTCGTCGTGCTGGACGTGTCCCAGGGCCATTACGGGGCGTTTCTGACCGGGACCTATCTGGCCGAGCTTGGGGCCGAGGTTATCAAGCTGGAGCCGCCCGGAGGCGATCCCATGCGGGGGTGGGGTCCTGCGGACGTGACGGCCAACGGCACGGGCCTGGCGTTCGTTGCCGAGGCCCGGAACAAGTACTGCGTCACGCTGAATCTCGACAAGAAGGCCGGGCGCAGCCTGCTCAAGGGTCTGGCGGCGCGCGCCGACGTCCTCATCGAGGGCTTCGAGCCCGGCTACCTAGACCGGCTGGGCCTGGGCTACCGCCACCTGGCGAAGGTGAACCCGCGGCTCATCTACGTCGCGTGCTCGGCGTACGGCCAGTTCGGGCCCGACGCTCCGGGGCGGCCCCGCGAATACGACCTGACGGATCAGGCGCTCTCCGGCCTGCTCCACGTCACCGGCGATCCCGACGCACCGCCGGTCCGCGTCGGCAGCTGGATCAGCGCCTACGCTCAGGCTGCCTGGGCGTCCATGGCGGTGCTGGCCGCCGTCCACTGGCGGGAGACGTCGCGCCAGGGCCAGATGATCGACGTGTCGGGGGCCGAGGCGCTCATGCGCTACCTCGAGTACACGGTGCTGCTCTACCACGCGACGGGGCAGGTCAGGGGGCGCACGGGGCTCTACGAGCTGGCCGTCTTCCCCTACACCTTCGTCCGCGTGAAGGATGGTTACGCCTTCATCGCCGGCTACACCGACCCGAACTTCCAGGCAATCTGCCGGATCATGGGACGACCGGAGCTGGCCAAGGACCCCCGCTTCAACACCACCCTCCAGCGCACCAACCCCGAGAACGAGGTCCTCCTGAGGGACGAGATCGAAAAATGGTCGATGAACTTCAGCTCGGATGAGATACTGGAAAAAGTGCTCGCCGATCCCGGGCCGGGAATCATCGTGTTCGGCCCGATGAACCCGCCCACCAAGGTGCTGACGGAGGCCCACTGGTGGGAGCGGGGCTGCTTCAAGCGCGTGGAGGACCCCGTGTACGGACCGCTGCTGCTCCAGATGCCGGTCTGGCGGATGACCCGGACGCCGCCCCGCCTCAAGTGGGCGTGCCGCCCGCTCGGCTATCATAACGCCCACGTGTACGCGAAGTACTTCGGTCTGGGTCCGGGCCGGCTGGCCGAGCTCAAGACCAAGGGGGTGCTCTGATGCCCGATCGCTTCACGATGGTGACCGACGAACCGCGGGTGGATCCTGAGGTCATCGCCCAGTGGCAGGAGGAGCTGCAGCGGAACCTCGGCCGGATGAAGAATTTCACCGAGATGGTGGCGAACCCGAAGGAGCCGTCGGTGGGGCCGACGCCGCGGCAAGAGATCTACCGGAAGAACAAGTCGCGCCTCTACCGCTACGAGTCCAGGCGGAAATACCGGACCCCGCTCCTCTTCGTTCCGAACCTGGGGATCAGCCGGCCGTACATCTTTGACCTGCTCCCGGGCGGGAGCTTCATCGAGCACATGACGCGCGAGGGCTTCGACTTCTACCTCCTGGACTGGGGCGTTTTCGGCCCCGAGGACAACCGGCTCACGCTGGAGGATTGCGTGACCCGCATCCTCCCGCGCATGGCGCGGAAGGTGCTGGAAATCTCGGGCGCCCGGGAGTTGAGCGTGCTCGGCTACTGCATGGGGGGCCCACTCTCGGCCTGCTTCATCGCCACCCACCCGGAGGTCCCGGTGAAGAACTTCGTCAACATGGCGGGACCGATCGATTTCTCCAAGGTGGGGCTATTCGGCGTGTGGCTCGACCCCAGGTACTTCGACGCCGACAGGTTCGTGGACACGCTGGGGCAGATACCGGCCGACATGGTGAAGGCCGGCTTCAAGCTCCTCCGGCCCACCATGGACCTGACCACGGGGCTGAACCTCTGGTGGAACCTGTGGAATGATTCCTATGTGGAGGGGTTCCAGGCGCTCAACAAGTGGGCGAACGAGTACGTGGCCTTCCCCGGCGAGTTCTTCCGCCAGTGGGTGAAGGAGTTTTACCAGCAGAACCGGATGATCCGGGGGGAGCTGCGGCTCGGGGGGAAGCCCGTGCGGCTGGGGGAGATCCGGTGCCCGGTGTTCGTCGTGGGCGCCAAGGAGGACTACATCGCCCCAGCAGCCTGCGTGAAGGCGCTGATCGATGCGGTAGGGAGCACCGACAAGGGCTACGTGGAGCTGCCCGGGGGCCACATCTCCCTCATCGCCGGCCGGGGGGCGTCCGTTCACTGCTGGCCGAAGGTGTCGGCCTGGCTAGCGCCCCGGTCGTAGGGGATTCTCCCCCTCACCCTGCCTCTCCCCACAGGGGAGAGGAGAAGAGGTGAGAAGCATTTGAGTGGGGCTTGGCGCAGAGCGTCAAAGGCGGTAGGATAGGCATGAGGTGACGGCCATGGCAGACAACTCGAGCACCCAGGCGCTGTTCGACCTCTGGAAGAAGCAGATCGAGGAAGGGACGCAGGCCTGGGCCCGGCTGGTGGGCCAGATCGGCCAATCCGGCCAGGCTCAACCCCCGGACCCGCTCCAGTTCTGGCGGCCCTTCATGGACCAGGGCATGGCCGCCTGGTCCAAGCTCCTGACCCAGGGGCCGCCCACTCCCGAGCTTCTCACGCAGTGGAAACAGTTCCTGGATCAGTGGATCGCCGCCTGGCAGAAGGTGCTGGAACAGGCCATGGGGACGGAGGCCTTCGCCCAGGTGCTGGGCAAGTACCTCGACCAGTGGCTGTCGCTTCAGGCGCCGATCAAGAAGGTCGCCGAAGAGTCCACCGAGGCCACCCTCCAGGCGCTCGGCGTTCCCTCCCGCACTCAGGTGGTAGGGATCGCGCGCCAGGTGGTGGACCTCGAAGATCGCATCGAGGGGCTGGAGGACCGGCTGGGCGCGCTGATGGCGCGGATGGACGATCTCTTCAAGTCCCTGGCGGATCACGAGGCGGCCGCCGCGCGGCGCGCCGCGGACAGGGTGGCTCAATGATCGGACGCGCGATCGATGAGCTGTCGGTGGGAGATTCGGCCGAGCTCTCGCGGGTGGTGTCGGAAGAGGATATCGCCGAGTTCGTGGACGCTGTCGGGGACCACAACCCGGTGCATTCGGACCCGGTCTTCGCCGCCGCAACCGCGTTTCGGGGCCCCATCGCTCCGGGGATCTGGACGGCCGGGTTGATCTCCGGCGTGATCGGGACGCGGCTCCCGGGGCCGGGGAGCATCTACGTGACCCAGGATCTCCACTTTCTGAAGCCCGTGAGAGCGGGCGATACCATCACGGCGCGAGTGGAGGTGCTGGAGATCGTCCGGGAGCGCAACCGCGTACGGCTCCAGACCATCTGCGTGAATCAACGGGGCGAAGAGGTCTTGGCCGGCGAGGCCTGGGTGCTTCCGCCGAAGAGCCAGATCGTGTACGCCGAGGACAAGAGCGGGGCCGGCGAGCTGGCCTTCTGGGCCCTTCAGCCGTGGGCCTGGGCGGCCCAGGCGCTGAGCGTCTGGGCAATCCTGGGCCTCTCCGTCCTCGCCGCTTGCCGCCCTCGCCTTACATCAGGAGGCCGCCGTTGATCGAGAGCTCCGCTCCCGTGATATAGTCCCCGTCCGAGGAGACCAGGTACACCACCGCCCGGCCGACCTCGTCGGCCCGGCCGAAGCGCTTCAGCGGGATCTGATCCAGGAGTCGCTGCCGCACCTTCTCGGGGATCGCCTCGATCATCTCCGTCTCGATGAATCCCGGCGCCACGGCGTTGACCCTGATGCCCTTGCCGGCCAGCTCCTTGGCCAGGGACTTTGTGAACGCCGCCACCCCGGCCTTCGACGCGGCGTAGTTGGCCTGGCCGAAGTTGCCGATCTGGCCGATCACCGAGGTGATGTTCACGACGCGGCCGTAGTTCTGCTTGATCATCTGGTCGATGAAGGCCTTCGTGCAGTTGAACACGCCGTCGAGGTTGACCGCCAGAACCTTCCGCCAGGAGGCGTGGTCCATCTTCACGAAGGTCATGTCCGACGTAACGCCGGCGTTGTTGATGAGGATGTCCAGGTGGCCGAATTCCTTCAGCACCTCCTGGGCCATCCGGAAGGTGTCGGGGAAGTCGCCGACGTCGGCCCGCGCCAGGATGGCCCGCCGCCCCAGCTTCTGGATCTGCTCGGCGATCTCCTTGGCCGGCCCTTCACTCGAGACGTAGTTGACGGCCACATCGGCCCCCTCCGCTGCAAGCGCCAGAGCGATCGCCCGGCCGATGCCGCGGGAGGCGCCGGTGACGAGAGCGGTGCGGCCCTTGAGCTTCATCGCACTCCTCCATTACGTTCTGCATCTTTCGTGCGTCGCAAGTATAGCAGACGGCGCCTTGCCCGGAATGACGCGGGGTGTTAGACTTGCGCCGGAGCGCGCCATGGCCTATATCATCAAACGCTACTCGAACCGCAAGCTCTACGATACCCAGGAAAGCCGCTACGTGACGCTCGAAGAGCTCGAGGAGATGATCCGCGCGGGCAAGGAGATCCGGGTCACGGACGCGGGCACCGGGGAGGATCTGACCTCGGTGACGCTGGCGCAGATCCTCCTGGAGAACGAGCGGGCCCACCGGGCCACGCTGCCGACGGGCCTGCTCCACCAGCTCATCAAGCACGGGGAAGCCTGGCAGGACTTCGTCCAGCGATCGCTCCGCACCAGCCTGGAAGGGATCATCACGAGCCAGCGGGATGCCGATCGCGTCTTCAGGGAATGGGCCTCGAAGGCGGGCTGGCTCCCCTCGAAGGAGCGGGAGCCTGAGGCCCGGAAGGGTCGGGAGGAGAAGACGAAGGCGGAGAGCCTCCGAGAGGAGGTGGCTACGCTGAAGGAGAAACTCCGGGCGGTCGAGCGTCGAATCCCGAGGAAGCGGAAAAAATAAAGACCCCCTCACCCTACAGGTGAGGGGGCCGGTCTTGGTCGGAGCGGCTGTCCTAGTTGGCCGGGGTGTAAAGCGTCTTGAGCCTGCCGCCCACGCTGGCGAAGGTCTGCTGGATCTCCTTGCTCGCCTGCTCGGCTGAGGCCTGAAGCCGCTCGGCGGACTGGGTGACGGCCTGGGCGTTGCCCTCCAGGAGCTTGAAGGCCTTCTGGGTCTCCTCGATCCCCTCGACCAGATTCTTCTGGTACCAGCCGGCGGGATCCTTCTGGAGATCCTGCCACTCGGCCTGCCGGCGGAGCAGGAAGTCCTGCCCGTCCTTCACGGCCTCGACGGCCGAGGACTGAAGCTCGGCGTATAGCCGGACCCCTTCTTTGGCCGTGCTGGCGGAGAGGTCCACCAGCTCGCGGACGATCTTCTGGTTGGCGTCGGCCCAGAGCGTGAGCGCCTCCACGGCCTTGCCGGTGAACTGCCCGAACATCTCGTCTGCCTTCTTCGTGGTTGCCATATGCGGCACCTCCTTGTGTGAGTCTGGGGGCAGGATAACGCACTGCGGCAATGTCTGTCAAGCGATTTTTCGCGGTGCGTTATGGCGGGCATGGTATCGTGAAACGCTGCAGCCTAACCTATTGAAATAATTATGAACCTGGCGCGACTGGGCGAGGAAAACCTCGAAAAGTACGGCGAGTATGTCTCGCTGCTGTTCGAGGGGAAGGAGTACACGAACCGGGAGCAGCACCGCGCCGCCAACCGTCTGGCCCACGCCCTCCGGGGCCTGGGCGTGGGGGTGGGGGACCGCGTCGTCGTCATGCTCCCGAACTGCCCCGAGGTCCCCCAGAGCTACGCCGCCATCCTGAAGCTGGGAGCTGTCGTCGTTCCGGTGATCTTCCTGCTGGGCCCCGAGGAGGTCAGGCACATCCTCGTGGACTCGGAGGCCAAGGTCGTCATCACCTCCACCGACATGGTCTGGAAGGTGGAGCCGTTGCTCGCCGCCCTGCCCACCCTCAGCCACGTCGTGCTCGTGGACGGGGAGGGGAACCAGACGCTCGGCCTGGCGGAGCTTGTCAAGGGGCAGCCGGACACCTTCGGGATCGTGGAGCGGGCGGACGGGGACCTGGCGGTGATCCTCTATACCTCCGGCACGACCGGGAAGATCAAGGGCGTCGCGCTCTCGCACGGGAACCTGCACTCGAACGCCCGCTCGGCCGCCTCCCTGCATGAGCTGTCCCGGGAAGACTGGTCCCTCGCGGTCCTCCCCCTGTCCCACTCCTATGGCCTCACGGTGATGAATGCCGGGAACATCTTGGGAACGCGCGGGGTGCTGCTCCGCTGGTTCAACCCCGAGGAGGTCCTCACGACGATTCAGAAGTTCAGGATCCGGTCCATGTCCTGCGTCCCCACGATGCTCGTGTACCTGCTGAATTACCCGGAGGCCGAGCAGTTCGACACCTCGTCCATGATCTACTGGGGATCGGGCGCCGCGCCGTTGCCTCTGGAGATCGTCGAGCCCTTCGAGAAGAAATTTGGAGGGCGGATCCTCGAAGGCTACGGGCTCACGGAAGCCACGACCGTCGTGTCGGCCCACCGGCTGTCCATGGAGCGTCGTCTGGGCTCGGTCGGGAAGCCGATTCCCGGCGTCGAGGTGAAGATCCTTGACGACCAGGACCGGGAGCTTCCCGCTGGGACGGTGGGGGAAATCTGCGTTCGCGGGCCCAGCGTCATGCAGGGGTATTACCGGATGCCCGAGGAGACCCAGAAGACGCTCAAAAACGGGTGCCTCCACACGGGCGACGTCGGCCGGCTGGACGCAGACGGCTACCTCTACATTGTGGAGCGCAAGAAGGACCTGATCATTCGGGGGGGCTTCAACATCTACCCGCGCGAGGTGGAGGAGGTGCTCTACGCCCACCCGAAGGTCGCCGAGGCGGGCGTGGTGGGGATGCCGGACCCCTTGATGGGGGAGGACGTCCTGGCGTTCGTCGTGGTGAAGGCAGGCCAGGAGGCGAACGCCGAGGAGATGATGGCGTTCTGCGCGGAGAAGCTCGCCCGGTTCAAGTGCCCGAAGCAGGTGCGCTTCGTGGAGTCGCTGCCCAAGAGTCCGGTCGGCAAGATCCTCCGCAAGGAGCTACGGAAACTCATTTAAGGAGACCATCATGGCTGACGACACTCTGGCGCGGATGTTCTGGAGCCGGATCGACAAGAGCGGCGACGCCCCTGCCCAGCAGGTCAAGCGCGCGGGGAAGTGGGAGACGCTCACCTGGCGCCAGCTCGGCGAGACCGTGCGGGAAGTGGCCCTCGGGCTCCTGGCTCTGGGACGGCAGAAGGGCGAGGCGGTGGCCCTGCTCTCGGCCAGCCGCCCCGAGTGGGTGCAGGCGGACTTCGCGATCTTCTCGGCCGGGTGCACGACGATTCCGGTGTACCCCTCGTACACCCCCGAGCAGCTCGCCTACATCGTCGGCGACTCCGGCGCCAAGACCCTCATCGTCGAGGACCCGGCCCAGCTGGCGAAGGCCCTGGAGGCCCGAGGCAAGATGGACACCCTCGAGCAGATCGTGGTCATCCAGGGATACGAGGGGCGGGAGCGCTCGGTGCACACGTGGGAGGAGCTGCGCCGCCTGGGGCGAGACAACGCGGAGCGGCTCAAGAGCCTTCTGGCGGATCGGGTCACGTCGGGCCGCCCGGACGACATCGCCACCATCGTCTACACGTCGGGAACCACGGGCCCGCCCAAGGGGGTGGTCCAGACCCACGCAAACCATCTCGCCTCCTTGAACTCCACCGCCCAGATCATCAAGATCGGCCCGGGCGACGTGCATCTGCTCTTCCTCCCGCTGGCCCACTCGTTCGCCCGCCTGGAGGGGTTCATCGGGGTTCACCGGGGCCTCACCACCGCCTTCGCCGAGAACCTGGACAAGGTCGGGGACAACCTGAAGGAGACCCGGCCGCACTTCATCTGCAGCGTTCCGCGGGTGTTCGAGAAGGTGTACGCGAAGATTCTGGCGGGGGTGGAGGCGGGCTCGCCCGTGAAGAAGAAGATTTTCCGCTGGGCCATGGGGATCGGGCGGCAGGTGAGCCAGCTCCAGCAGGCGAAGCAGCCGATCCCCGGCGGGCTGGCCATGAAGCACAGGGTCGCCCACAAGCTGGTGTTCGCGAAGCTCCATCACGCCCTCGGCGGGCGGTTGCGCTTTGCGGTGTCGGGGGGGGCCCCGCTCTCCCGGGAGATCGCGGTGTTCTTCCACGCGGCGGGGATCCTCATCCTGGAGGGCTACGGCCTCACGGAGACCTGCCCGGCCCTGACCTTCAACCGCGAGGATAATTTCAAGTTTGGCTCCGTCGGCCAGGCCATGCCCGGCGTCGAGCTGAAGATCGCCGCCGACGGCGAGATTCTGGCCCGGGGCGGCAACATCGCCACCAAGGGTTACTTCAAGAAGCCCGAGGCCACCGCCGAGGTGTTCGAGCCGGGCGGGTGGTTCCACACGGGCGATATCGGGAAGATCGACGAGGCCGGGTTTCTGTTTATCACCGACCGCAAGAAGGACCTGATCGTGACGGCGGGCGGGATGAACATCGCCCCCCAGAACATCGAGAACCTCCTGAAGGGCGATCCCTTCGTCAGCCAGGTCATGGTGTACGGGGACCGGCGGCCGTACCCGGTGGCCCTGATCACGCTCAACCCCGAGGAGCTGGCGAAGTTCGCCAAGGAGCAGGGCATCCTCGCCACCGACCCGGCGTCCCTGGCCAAGAACCCGAAGGTCGTGGAGCGAGTCGCCCGCATCGTGGAGGCGAAGAACGCCGATCTCCAGTCTTACGCCAAGATCAAGAAGTTTGCGATCCTGCCAGAGGAATTCTCCCAGGACAACGGCCTCCTCACGCCGACGCTGAAGGTGAAGCGGAAGGGCGTGACCGAGAAGTTCCAGAAGATCATCGACTCGCTCTATGCTTGAGACGCTGCGACTGGACGGGCGCGTCGCCGTCGTCACGGGGGCGAGCCGCGGCCTGGGGCGGGCCATGGCGCTGGCCCTGGCCGAGGCGGGGGGAGACCTCGCCCTGGCCGGCCGCTCCAAGCCCGACCTGGAGGAGACGGCGCATCGAGTGGAAAGGCTGGGCCGCAGGGCGCTGGTGGTGCCCACCGACGTGCGGATCCTCGCCGAAGTCGAGGCGTTGATGGGGCGGGCCGTGACCGGCCTGGGTCGCCTGGATATTCTCGTCAACAATTCCGGCGTGGCGCACGTGGGACCCTTCGCGGAGGGGCCGCCGGAGGAATGGAGTCGGATGCTCGAGACCAACCTGACGGGCGTCCTGAACGGCTGCCGGGCCGCGGCCCCCCACTTCCTGGCGGCCAAGCGCGGGAAGGTCATCAATGTCGCCTCGATGCTGGCGGCGGTGGGGCTCCCGCACTACGCGGTCTATTCGGCGACGAAGGGCGGCATCGTTGCCTTCACGCGGACGCTGGCGGTGGAGTGGGCCCGCCACAACATCCAGGTCAACGCGATCGCGCCGGGCTGGTTCGTCACCGACATGAACGCCCATGCCTTTGCGAACGAGAAGCTCAGGGAGCGGTTGCTCCGAGACATTCCTCTGCGACGGACGGGGCGCGAGGAGGAGATCGGCCCGCTGGCCGTGTACCTGGCGTCGCCCGCCTCCGACTTCATGACCGGGCAGACGATCTATCTCGACGGCGGCCACAGCGCCGCCTGACGACACTCAGGGGAGCCACGACATGCCGGTTCGCTATATCGAGCAGGTGCGGCTGCACTTTCCCGATCACCCGCCGTATCAATGGTCCACCTACGAGACGAGCCCGTTGACGCCGCTGCCCAAGCCGCTTTCCCGGTGCCGGATCGCGCTCCTCTCATCGAGCGGCGTCTATCGAAAGGACCAGGCGCCCTTCGACGACGTGAAGAACGACCTTACCTGGCGGGAGATTCCCACCGACGTCGATCCTCGGGATCTCAGGATCAGCCACTTCTCGAAGAACGCCAAGGCGGTCACCGACGTCAACACGGTCTTCCCGGTCTCGCGCCTCAGGGAGCTGGCGGCGGAGGGATTCGTCGGAGAGCTGGCCTCGCCGGCCTTCACCTTCATGGGGCGGATCTTCATGCGTACTCGCCTCCAGAAGGAGATGGCCCCGGCGCTCCTCGAGCGGCTCCGGGCTCTGGCGGTGGATGCCGCGCTGCTGGTTCCCGTCTGACAGCTCTGTCACCAGTCCGTGGGACTGATGGCGCGAGTCTTCGAGGAGGCCGGGCTCCCGACGGTCTCCATGTCCTCGGCGCTCGACATCACGACCCTGCTGAGGCCGCCGCGCGCGGTGTTTGTCAATTTTCCCCTCGGCCATCAGTGCGGGAAGCCGGACAACCCGGTGGGTCAGCGGGCGATCCTCAAGGAGGCGCTCCGACTGCTCGAGACCGCGACAGAGGGCGGGACCCTGCTCCGCGTCCCCGTCCGGTGGCGCGAGGACGATCCGACGGACTCCTGGGAAGAGGAAGCCTTCCACGAACCGGCAGAGGCGTAGAGCCCACGCGGAATGACGCAGGCGAGCGGGCCGCTGGCGGCCTACCGGGTTCTGGACCTGACCGACGCCCGCGGCCTTTTGTGCGGGAAGATCCTGGCGGATCTCGGCGCCGACGTCGTGCGGGTCGAGCCTCCCGCGGGAAATCCGGCCCGGCGCGAGGGCCCCTTCGCGGGCGACGCGCCGGATCCCGAGCGAAGCCTCTACTGGTGGGCGTACGCCGAGAACTGTCGGAGCCTGGTGGCGGATCTGGGGACGCTGGAGGGTGTGGCCCGGGTGCGCGACCTCGCCCGGCGGGCCGACTTCCTCCTCGAGTCGTTTCCCCCCGGCTACCTGGATGGCCTCGGCCTCGGCTGGGAGGCGCTCCACCGGGACCACCCGCGCCTCATCCTGACGTCCATCAGCCCGTTCGGCCACACCGGTCCCTACCGGGACTGGAAGGGGCCGGACCTCATCGTCCAGGCGATGAGCGGGATGATGTTTCACCTGGGCGATGGCGATCGGCCTCCCGTGCGGATCGGCGTTCCGCAGGCGTACCTCCAAGCGGCGGGTCAGGCGGCCGTGGGCACGCTCGTGGCGCATCACTGGCGCGAGCAGACGGGCGAGGGGCAGTGGGTCGAGGTGTCGGCCCAGGCGGCGATGATGTGGGCGATGATGAGCGAGACGGGGCTGCCGAGCCTCCACGGCTACGTTCCGTTTCGGGACGGCGTCCACGCCCGCTACGCGGGGTTTCGGCGGCGGATCATCTTCGCCGGCGCCGACGGCTACGTGGCGCTGATCGCCAGCGGCGGCGCCATCGGGGCGGGGGCCATGGAGGCCCTCACGGCCTGGATGGACGAGGAAGGGACGGCGCCGGCCTTCATGCGCGAGCGGGACTGGCGCGCCTGGGACTCGGCCCACCTCCTGGCCTCCGGCGAGCGGGGGCAGGCGGAACTGGATGAGGTCGAGGCCGCCGCGGCCGCCTTCTTCGCGCAAAAGACGAAGCGGGAGCTGTACGAGGGGGCGCTGAAGCGCGGTATCCTCCTCGCTCCGGTGGCGGACACGCGAGATCTGCTGGAGAACGCCCAGCTGGCGGCCCGGGAGTTCTTCTTGCCCCTGGGGCGGCGCGGGGCGGACGGGCCGGCGGTGGGTCCCGGCCCGTTCGCCAGGTTCAGCCTGACGCCGATCGTCAAGCAACGGCCGGCCCCGACCATCGGCGAGCAGACGGCCGAAGTCCTCGCCGAGTGGCAGGCGGGCCCCGGCGGACCGTGGGTGGCCCCTCACGTGCTGGCGCCGCCGTTCGCGGGCCTGCGCGTGCTCGACTTCGGGTGGGTGGCCACGGGGCCGATCACCGGTCGCCTCCTGGCCGAGTTCGGCGCCGACGTGATCCGCCTGGAGTCGGCGCTCCGCATCGATCCCGGCCGGACCCTGCCGCCGTGGGCGGACCGCGAGGCGGGGCCCAACCGGAGCCAGCTCTTCGCCAACTACAACGCCTGCAAGCGCTCGGTGGCGCTCAACCTCTCCCATCCCAGGGGCCTGGAGATCGCCCGCCGGCTCAGTGCGCGGGCCGACGTGGTGGTGGAGTCCTTCACGCCCGGCACTATGGCCCGCTGGGGGCTGGGGTACGCCGACCTCAAGGCGCTCAAGCCGGACATCATCCTGCTCTCCACGTGCCAGCAGGGGCAGACCGGCCCGCATTCCCACTACGCCGGCTACGGCTCCCTGGCGGCGGCCCTCGCGGGTTTTTACGCGGTCACCGGCTGGCCCGACAGGGAGCCGTCTATGATCTACGGCGCCTACACGGACTTCGTCGCCCATCACTTCGCCTCGGCGGCGCTCCTGGCGGCGCTGGATCACCGACGCCGGACGGGCGAGGGCCAGCACGTGGACCTCTCCCAGTTCGAGGCGAGTCTGCACTTCCTCGCCCCGGCGATTCTCGACTTCACCGTCAACGGCAGAGTGACGGCGCGCCGCGGCAACGCGGATGATCGGGCGGCCCCTCACAACGCCTACCCGTGCGCGGGCAGCGACCAGTGGTGCGTCATCGCCTGCGGGGACGACGCCGAGTGGCAGGCGCTCTGCGGGGCGATGGGGAAGCCCGAGTGGTGCGGGCGGCCCGACTTCGCCATGCCCGAGGCGCGGCGCGGCAACGCGGAGGAACTGGACCGCCTGATCGGACGGTGGACCATCGCCCAGGAAGCCCGGGCCCTGGCCCGGCGCCTCCAGCGGCTCGGCATTCCGGCGGGCGTCGTCCAGTCCTGCGCCGACCTCCACAAGGATCCGCAGTTGGCCGCTCGCGGCGCGTTCCAGTGGATCGAGCATCCCGAGATCGGCCGCGCCCCGTACGAGGCGTGGCCGTTCCGGTTTTCCCGGACGCCGGGGCGGCTGCGCCGCGCGCCGTGCCTGGGCGAGCATACCCAGGAGGTCCTCGGCGAGCTTCTCGGCATGAGCGGGCCCGAGGTCCATCAGTTGATCGCCGAAGGCGTGCTCAGGTAGAGTGGGCCCATGAAAGCGGCAGTCCTCCGCGCCCCCAGGGACTTGCGCGTCGAAGCGGCGACGGATCCGGCGCCGTCGGCCGGCCAGGCCCTCGTCCGCGTCAGGGCGGCGGGGCTCTGCGGGACCGACTTCCGCATCTGGGCCGGCGATCGGCCGGTCCGGTACCCGCTGATCATGGGCCACGAATTCATCGGGGACGTGGTTGCGGTGGGACCCGGCGTCCTCAACGTGAAGCCCGGCGACGCCGTGGCGGTGGAGCCCAACTACTCGTGCGGCGCCTGCGCTCTCTGCCGCGAGGGAAACCGGAACCTCTGCCTGTCGCGGACCGCCGTGGGCATCGACGTGGACGGGGGGTTCGCCGAGCTGGCGCGGATCCCCGCGCGCTGCTGCTGGCCGGCGCCTCCGGGCCTTCGCCCCGAGCAGCTCCTGCTGACGGAGCCCCTCGCTGTCGTGGTTCGTGCCGCCGGGCGTGGCGCCGTGCGGCAGGGAGAGACCGCCGCGGTGCTGGGGGCCGGCACGCTCGGGCTTCTCGCCGTACAGGTCCTGAAAGCGCGGGGCGCACGCGTCCTGGCCGTGAGCCGGAGCGACCGGCGGCTGTCCCTGGCCCGAGAGCTCGGCGCCGAGGCGGTTCACAGCCTGACGACCGGTCCCGGGGCGGAAGCGGCGCGCAAGTTTTCAGGGCGCGAGGGGGTCGATCTCGTCGTGGAGACCGCGGGGACCCCGGAGGCCGTGGAGGAGGCCCTGGAGCTCGCGCGCCCCGGCGGCCGCGTGGTCCTGACCGGACTGCCTCACGAGCCCTCCCGGGTTCACTTTTTCTGGGTGGTGAGGCGGGAGCTGACGCTCGTGGGCTCGATGATCTATCAGGACGAGTTCCCCGAGGCCATGCGGCTGCTCAAGGCCGGCGCGGTGAAGGTGGAGGCGCTGGTGACCCACCGCTTCGCCCTGGACGCCATCCAGGAAGCGTTCGCCGCCCACCGCTCCCCCGAGTCCATCAAAGTCGCCGTCATCCCCTAGGCGGAAGTGTAAACAAGGGGAGACACGCCCCCGTCTAACCGGCCAAGGAGGGTGGAGATGGCCCGAACTTGGCTTCGTGTGACGCTGGCTTCCCTGGGGGTCCTCGCCCTAGCGGCCTGGTCGGGGGTGACGGCCGCGGCGCCTCCCCCGGGTGTCTCGGCCTCATCTCCCGCGGCTGTCCAGATCACCCTTCCCGCATCGCCGCTCATGGAGGAGCAGAAAATCCTCCACGTCCTGAACCGTCTCGGCTACGGCCCCCGCCCCGGCGACGTGGAGCGGGTCGAGGGCATGGGGCTCGCCGCCTACCTTCAGCAGCAGCTTTACCCCGAAGCGATCCCCGACCGGGCGGTGGAGCAGAAGCTGAAGAACCTGACGACCCTGACCATGACCAGCGCGGAGCTGATGAGGGAGTTCCCCCAGCCCGACCCGAAGCTCCGCCAGAAGATCGCCACCGGCGAGCTGAGCCGGGCCGAGATGATGGAGATGTTCCCACCGGAGAAGCGCCCCATCCGGATCATCGGGGAGCTCCAGTCCGCCAAACTGATCCGGGCCATCGAGAGCGAGCGGCAGCTGGAAGAGGTCATGGTGGACTTCTGGTTCAACCACTTCAACGTGTTCGCGGGGAAGGGGGCGGTGAAGTGGATGCTCGTCTCCTACGAGCGGGACGCCATCCGCCCCCATGCCGTCGGCAAGTTCAGGGACCTGGTCCTGGCGACGGCCCGCCACCCGGCCATGCTCTTCTATCTGGATAACTGGATGAGCGTGAAGAGCGACTTCCCCAGCCGGCCCGGGGGCAAGGGCCCGAAGGGGCTCAACGAGAACTATGCCCGCGAGCTGATGGAGCTCCACACGCTCGGGGTGGACGGGGGCTACACCCAGAAGGACGTGGTCGAGGTCGCCCGCTGCTTCACCGGGTGGACGATCGACCGGCCGCGGGAGGGCGGGGGGTTCGTTTTCCGCCCGCCCGCCCACGACAATGGCGAGAAGGTGGTGCTCGGCCACCGGATCCCGGCCGGCGGCAGGAAGATGGACGCCGAGATGGTGATCGACATCCTGGTCCGCCATCCGTCCACGGCGAAGTTCATCGCCACCAAACTGGTGCGGCGCTTCGTCGCCGATGAGCCGCCTCCGGCCCTCGTGGCGCGCGTGGCCGACACCTTCACCCGGACTGACGGCGACATCCGCGCCATGCTGGTGACGATCATCACCTCCCCGGAGTTCTTCGCCGCCGACACGTACCGCTCCAAGATCAAGAAGCCGTTCGAGCTGGTGGCGAGCGCCGTGCGGGCCGTCGGCGGGACCACCAGCGGCAGCCCGGCGCTCGCCCGGGCCGTAGCCCAGATCGGCGAGCCCCTCTACGCCTCCCAGCCGCCTACCGGATACCCCGACATCGCGGAAGCGTGGGTGAACACCGGGGCGCTCCTGAACCGCATGAACTTCGCGCTCGGCCTCACCGAGGGCCGGTCCCCGGGGACGCGCCCGGACCTCGGCAGGTTCGTCGCCGGTGCCGACCAGCGCGACCCGAAGGCGCTCCTTGATCGGCTCCTCGCCGGGCTGCTCCACAACCAGGTGACCCCCGACACGCGGGACGTCCTCCTGAAGCAGCTATCGGACCCAGAGATTCTGCGGGCGACGTCCGACCACCGGACGCTCAACCCCGACGTGGAGAAGATCGCCGCGCTGGTGCTGGGCTCACCCGAGTTTCAGAGGCGTTGAGGAGAAGAACGATGGAGATCACTCGTCGGGCCCTTATCAAGTCGAGCGCCATCGCCCTGCTGGGGCTGGGGGCGATGCCCCGGTTCCTCGTGCGCACCGCGAGCGCCGGGACGGGCTCGGCCGGCAAGAAAATCCTGATCGCCCTCTTCCAGCGCGGGGCCGTGGACGGCCTGAGCATGGTCGTGCCCCACGCGGAGGCCAACTACTACGCCGCGCGTCCCTCGATCGCCATCCCGGGCCCTCAGGCCGGGAGCGCCGAGGCGGCGGTCGATCTCAACGGGTTCTTCGGGCTCCATCCAGCCCTCAAGCCGCTGCTCCCCCTCTGGGAGGCGCGCCGGCTCGCCATCGTTCACGCCTGCGGCTCCCCGGATACCACGCGCTCCCATTTCGACGCCCAGGACTACATGGAGTCGGGGACGCCGGGCCTCAAGAGTACCCAGGACGGCTGGCTCAACCGGGCCTTGAAGGCCAGGCCCGATCCGTCCGGCACCGCGTTCAGGGCCGTCGCGATGGGCTCGGCGCTGCCGCGCGCTCTGAGGGGGGAGGCGCCGAGCCTGGCCATCAGCAACATCGCGGACTTCGACATCCGTGCTGGCAGCGGCACCCTGAACGCCAAGCGAGGCTTCGAGGCGCTGTATGAGCGAGGAGCCCAGAATCTCCTTCGCGCAACCGGCAAGGAGACCTTCGAGGCCGTGAAGATGCTCAAAGCGGCCGACCCCGCCCGCTACCAGCCAGCCAGCGGGGCCGAGTATCCGCGGGGGCGCTTCGGCGACGGCCTCCGGCAGATCGCCCAGCTGATCAAGGCCGACGTGGGTCTTGAGATCGCGTTCGCCGCCTCCGGCGGCTGGGACACCCACGCGGTGCAGGGAAACTCCCAGGGACAGCTCGCCAACCGGCTCCGCGAGTTCGCCGAGGGTCTCGCCGCCCTCGATCGCGACCTGGGCGACCGGATGGCCGACGTTGTGGTCCTCACCATGTCCGAGTTCGGGCGAACGGTCCAGGAGAACGGCAACCGCGGCACCGACCACGGTCACGCCACCGCGATGCTGGTCCTCGGCGGCTCGGTCAAGGGAGGGAAGGTCTACGGGAAGTGGCCCGGGATCTCGCGCGCCCAGCTCTTCGAGGGGCGCGACCTCGAGGTCACGACCGACTTCCGTCATCTCTTCGGCGAGGTGGCGGTGAAGCATCTGGGGGTACCGGCGTCGGCCCTGCTCTTCCCCGGCGTCACCCTCGCGCCCTCCGCCTTCCCCGGCACCCTCTAATACGCCGCTCACCTCTTCTCCTCTCCCCACTGGCGAGAGGTGCCTCGCCGGCCAGCAGCGCGGCAGAGGTTACTTCACAAAGCCCAGCAGGCGGGGGAACCAGAGGACGGTTTCCGGCACGAAGGCGACGACGAAGAGCACGATGATGATCGAGGCGAGGAAGGGGAGGAGCGGCCGGACAAGCCTCTCCATGGGAAGGCCGCTGATCGCCATGCCCACGAAGAGGCAGAGCCCCACGGGCGGCGTGACGTGGCCGATCGCCGAGGCGATGACGCACACCATCCCGAAGTGGATCGGGTGGATGCCCAGCGCCTGGGCGCCCGGGAGGAGGACCGGGACGGTGACGAGGATGATCTCCGACGGCGTCAGGAAGGTGCCGAGGAAGATATAGACCACGATGACGAATAAGAGGAAGAGCCACCACGTCGGGGCGAAGGTCCCGATCGCCTCGGCGACCCTGAACGGGAACTTCGAGTAGGTCAGCACCCAGCCGAAGGCTCCCACCAGCCCGATGATGAGGCCGATGACGCCTGAGAGCCGCGCGGAGTCAGCGAAGATCCCCGGCAGGTCGCGCAAGGCCAGCTCCCGGTAGAAGAGCGGGGGGACGGTGAGGGCATAGACGACGGCCACGGCGGCCGCCTCGGTCGGGGTGAACCAGCCGAGGAGAATGCCGCCCATGATGATGATCGGGATCATGAGGCCCGGCAGCGCATCCCGCAGCGCGGCCGCGAAGCTGCGCAGCGTCGGCCGCGGCTCGCGCGGGTAATTGCGCCGCTTGGCGATGACGAAGGTCGGGACCGCCATGCCGATCGCGATGAGGAGCCCCGGAATGTAGCCCCCCGCGAAGATCGCGGCCACCGACTCATCGGCCATCCAGGCGTAGATGACGGCGACGATGGAGGGGGGGATGATCGGTGCCAGGATGGCGGTGCAGATGGTGAGCACTGTGGCGAAGTCCTTGTCGTAGCCCTTGCGCACCATCTGAGGGATGAGGAAGGTGCCGAGGGCGGACACATCCGCCACCGCCGAGCCCGAGATGCCGCCAAAGATCATGCTGTCCACGATGTTCACGTAGGCCAGGCCGCCCCGGAAGCGGCCGACGATGACGGTCGCGAGGTCGATGATCGCGCGGGCGACACCGCCGCGCGCGGCGATGTTGCCGGCCAGGATGAAGAGCGGCGCGGCGAGGAGAAGGAAGGAATCCGACAGGAGGCCGACGAACCGCGTCGGGATGATGATGGGGTTCAGCGCCGGATAGAGCAGGGCGGCCGCGAGGGTCCCGACGCCCAGCGCGATGCCGATCGGCATCCCGAGGACAACGAAGACGACGAACGCGATCAGGAGCGTTTCAGCCATAGAGTCCGCAGGGCGGCGACGAAGCGCCAGGCCATCGGGAGGAGGATCAGGGCCGAGCCCACGGGGACGGCGGCGTACACGTAGCCGAGGGGCAGGCCGAGGCCGGCGCTCGTCTGGAGCTGCGCGTTGGGGACGAGGACGAAGCTGCTTTTGATGAGGGACAGGAAAAGGAGCATCCCGGCGGCTGAGGTGAGGAGCGTGACCAGCGCCTGGCCCCGCGGGAGAAGCCGGTTGCGGAAGTAGTCGAGCGCCGTGTGCTCGCCCCGGTGCATGGCGGCGGCCGCGCCCATCATGACCAGCCAGACAAAGAGATAGCGCGGCACCTCGTCGAGCCCTTCGATGCCGGCGGAGAACACATAGCGGAGGACCACCTGAAGAAAGACTGCGAGTGTCATCAAGGCGAGGATGAGGCCGCCGAGGAGCCCGAGCCCGTCGTAGATGCGGGCGCCCCAGCGGCCGAGCGGCAGGTCGGGACGCGGCACGCTTATTTCAGGCTGAGGATGTGATCCACGATCTTGCGCGCGTCTTTCCCCGCGGGTGTCGCGTAGAACTCCTCGTAGACGCTCTTCGTGGCCTCACGGAAGGGCGTGGCGTCTGGCTTGGTGATGCTGACCCCCTTCGCCCTCACCTGCTCTTGGATCCCCTTGTCCTCGTCCAGGATAAACTGGCGGTTCCACTGCTCCGCGTGCCTGGCGGCCTCCAGGATCGATTTCTGCGTCGCCGCGTCCTGCTTGGCCCACGAGGCCTTGGACATGATCAGCGCGACGGCCTGGTGGGTGTGACGCACGTCCGCGACGTGCTTGACGATGTCGTAGAACTTGTTGTGGTAGAAGGTGTTGATACCGCCCTCCGCGAAGTCGATCACCTTGGTCTGAAGCGACGTTGCGACCTCGGGGAAGGCGATCGGAGTGGAGATCATGCCGAGGGCCTTGAACGTCGCCACCAGGATCTTGTCCTCCTGGACCCGGATCTTCTTGCCCTTGACGTCGGCGATGGAGTTGATCGGGTAGTGGCCGTAGATGCCCCGGTAGCCCGCGGCGATGAAGCCGATCAGCTTGAAGCCCTTCTTGTCGAGGATCGGGTCGTAGTACTTCCGGATGGCGTCGCCTCCGTCGAGGGCGGCGTACACGTGCTGGTAGTCGCGGAAGATGTAGGGGAGCTGGAAGACCGACATCTCCGGCACCAGCGTCGAGAGGGGCGCCGTGGTGATCGGCCCGAAGTCCACCGTCCCGAGCTGGATCTGCTGCGCCACCTCGCGCTCGCCCCCGAGGGCGCCGGAGTGGTGGTGGACGACCTTGACCTTGCCGCCGGTCAGCTCGGCCAGCTTGTCGATGAACTGCTGGGACGTTTGCGAGGTGCCATGCTTCGCCGGATTGACGTTGCCCAGGGTGAGCTCGCGCGTCTGCGCGCCCACGGGCGTCAAGCCGGCCAGGGTCAGGATGCCGATCGTCAGCGCTGCCAGCATGGCTCGTAGCATGACGTGTTCCTCCTGATCATGGTTAACGACCTGGGATCTCGGGGATCGTGACGTTGGCGAGAGGATAGCACAAGGGGGAAGGCACCCGCTCTTCCCCGCGCCTGGCGGCTAGGTGCTCCGGTAGATGTAGGCGTCTTCGACCAGGATGTTGTCTACCGCGCTATTCGTCAGGCGAATCGAGGCGAGGGTCAGCCCCGTGCTGATGGCCTTACGGAGCGCGGTCACTAGCTCATCGTTGGGACGGACGACCGCGATCTGTCGCAGGAAGAGTCCCGGAATCGACGCCGTTCGCAGCACCTTCCCGATCTCATCGTAAGTGCTTGCTACACCACGGGTTTCCACCATGGGCATCGCAAGGATGAGCCGCCACTCCTTGGCGTCGGCATCGTAGAACCAAAGCGCCGAACGGACCTCGAGCGCTTCCCTGTCGAGAGCGGACGTCAATTGTTTGCCGGCCTCAATCAGGTCGCCTACCAACTCTGCTGTAGCCATGCCAGTACCCCGCCAGTGGGATCCGAAATAGCATTGTAGAGATCCTGCGCGTCCTGCAGGGCTATCATCCGATATCTGCTGTTCGATTTCCACAGTAACACGATCCCCCAGTTGCGATCGAGGTCTGACCCCTGTGGCGCTTCCACCCGTAGCCGGGCGTCAAGACCTGCAGTCTTGCGGAGGTCTGCCAGATCATGCGAGTAGTAGTCGCGCACCGCATTCGGCGGCGGTGGGAAATCGTGCTCTCGGGTCCTCTTGGCGATGCATGCCTTCAGGGCGCACTCCACGGCATATCCCGCCAGATAGTAGGCCCCGTCCGAGCGGCCGGCCTCGAGCAGGGCCTTGGTCTCTTCGAGCCGGACACTGGCGAGGGCTTGAAAGTCCTGCCGGTTCATGGCGAGACGATTCTAGTCGACCCCGGTTGGGCTGCCAACTGTGTGAAATAGTCGACACCAGGATCTGGGGGCGCGACGAGGGAGATTGCCCCAGTCACCCTCCTCAGGTTACCGGGGTGCTACTGCTCAGCCTCGCCGGCCAAGGGAACTGCTGGAACGATTTGCAGCCGGGAAACCGGCCGCCAGAGACCTGCAGAATATGGTGTCCCATTGGCGAAAGAAGGAGGGGGAGGTTGCAGAGGCACGGGAGCTCCTGAAGACCGGCCACGATCTTCGACATTGCATCAATGCGTCTTATACGGATGTGTGTATTACCGGCGACGAGAAAGTTCAGGAGGAGAGGTCGGAGCGCTTGCCGTAGGTGGCCTTGACCTCGGTCTTGATGCCGCCGCGCATGTTGAAGTCGCCCACCACCTCGATCCAGCGCGGCTTGGCGGCGGCGGCGAAGTCGTTCAGGATCCGGTTGGTGACGTCCTCGTGGAAGGCCCCCTCATTGCGGTACGACCAGATGTAGAGCTTGAGCGACTTCAGCTCGACCAGGTGCTGGTCGGGGATGTAGCGGATGCGGAGGGTGGCGAAGTCGGGCTGGCCGGTGCGGGGGCAGAGGCAGGTGAACTCGGGGATGGCGATGTTGACCTCGTAGTCTCGGTCCGGGTGCGGGTTGGGGACGACCTCGAGCTGCTTCGACGGCTGAGTCGGCATGGCTAGGGAGAGGATAGCACGGCCCGGCGGATCGGCTCGACGGACGCCACGGGCACCCGCTCGAGCACGAGGACCTCCACGCCCCGACGCTCGGCCGCCTGCTCCTCCATGAGGTCGAGGAAGAAGGCGCGCAGGTCGAAGTCGGGCGGGGCGAGCCCCCAGGCGATCATCGATTTCTGCTCGGCCTGGATCTGGGCCGGGGGGTATTTGCGGTTCAGCTCCTGGTCGAGGAAGCGCCGCGTCTCGCTCCGGGAGCGGACCACGACGGGAGGAGGCGAGCCGGCCGAGGGGAGCCCGCGGAGGGCGGAGAGCTGCGCGAAGAACGGCGCGACGAGGGCCTGAAGCGAGGCGACGGGAGTCTGCTGGGCGGCAGCCGGGACGGAGGGGAGGCTGAGGGAGGGGAGGCCGATAGCCAGCAGGACGGCGACGAGGCGGCTGACGATCCGCGACATGACCAGGAGCATAGCACGAGCGAGCGTCAGGTTCCGCGGCTGGCGAGGCCGATCCCGATAGCGACGAGCACACTCGCAAGGAGCAATGTCTGGGTGAGAGGGTCTCCGGCGAAGAGCGCCGAGAGGAGCACCCCGAAGATCGGTGAGGTGAGCCAGAAGCCGGCCAGGGCGCTCGGCCGGTGCCGCTTGAGGAGCCAGAGGTTGACGATGAAGTTGAAGCCCGCCACCACGATCCCCTGATAGCCAATCGCCAGCGCGAGCGACGCGGTCCACCGGTACGGCAGGCCGCCCTCCAGCCAGAGGGAGAGCCCGGCGAGGCCTGCCGACCCGATGACCGCCTGGGCCAGGAGGAGCTTCGTCGGGTCGATCCGCTGGACGGCCCGTGCCAGATAGATGGTCCGCTCGCCGAGGAGGACGGCGCTGATGGAGACGACGGCGTCGCCGAGGAGCGAAGTCCCACCGCCACCGAGCTGGCGGGAGAACAGGATCACGATGCCGGCGTACGCGATCACGGCGCCCCCCAGCTTCCGGGGGGTGAGGCGGTCGCCGGGAACCTGGAAGTGGGCCAGCACCACCGTGTGGATGGCATAGGCGTTGAGGAGCACGGCGGAGTGGCTCGCCGAGGTGAGATCAGTGCCGAGGTTCATGAGGCCGATCTGGATGGTGAAGAGAAGCCCGAGGACACCGAGCGGCCGCCACTCGTGAGGCTCGATCCTGAACCCCTTGAGGGCCCCCGTCCACCAAGCCCACGCGAGGATCGAGAACCCGCCGAGGACGAAGCGCACCCAGCCGAGGGTGAAGGGCCCGGCGTCGTGGAGGCCGATCTTGATCGCTACCGGGTTTCCGCCCCAGAGGGCAGAGAGGAGCAAGGCGAGGGCGGCCCCCCGGAAATCGACGGCGCGGTGGGGGCTCGTCACCGGGCTCAAATCCAGACGGCCATCGCCATCGATGGTATCACCCCGTGCCAGCCTTTCCCGAGGCACGATCCTTTTTGGCAAGGTCCGCGCGGAGGTCGGGGGTAAATCGCTGATTTTCTTGGAAAGAGGCCCTGGCACCCGGAATGCTCGAAAGCCCCACAAGGAGGGGTGCCGCGATGCCTCAAGTCGAGCAGCAAGTCAGCTGGCCGGAGATCGAGAAACCTGCAGTGCGGGGAGTCCGAACTCGTGCTGAGCGTCTGGGCATGTTCGCCCTGGGCACCCTCGGCGCCGGCACTTGGTTCCTCATCGGCCTTTTAGAGGTGGTCGGCAACCAGAGTTCCCTCGGTGCCCTCAAGTGGGGATTCCTGGCCATGACGCCGATCGGCCTGACGGCCGGCCTCGTGGCCGGCTCCTGGGCCGGCGGGGCTGTCACCGCATTCCGAATGGGACTCCGTTATGTGGCGGCCACCTTGTTCCTTCTGGCCGCGCCCGCCGTCAGCCTCATCTCGCTCTTCGTCGGTGCATTCCTCGGCGTCTTCTACGTGATCCTGCGGTTGTCGTTTTTCTAGCAGCGTCAGAGAGCGAGCCCCAGCTTGCCGCCCAGGGCCCTGACCAGGGCCACCACGTTCTGATCCGGCGCCGTGGGAGGAAGCACGCAGCCCGGGCCGACGATCAGGCCGATCCCGTCGGTCTGGGTCACGGCATCGTTGACTTCAGCCCGGACCTCCTCGCCAGTGCCCTCGCAGACGGTGGCCCACTGATTGACCCCGCCGATCACCGCGCCGTTCACCTTGGCCTTGCCGTCCCTCAGCGACGGCCCGGCCGCCCGGTCGTCCCAGTTCCAGGCATGGCCGGGCAGGCGCGCGAGGCGCTCGAACATCAGCTCGTCCCCGTGGCAGTGGACGATGACCAGTTTGGAGCGGGCCATGGCCACGTCCAGGATCCGTCGGTCGTAGGGCTCGCCGAACCGCGCGTACTCCTCTTCCGTGTGGAAGCGACGGCTCGCGGCCTGGATCGAGTAAAAGATTCCCCCCGCCTCCTCGTCGAGGCAGAGGGTGACGAACCGGACCAGGGTTTCCGTGATCGCCTCCAGCGCTGCGACCACGGCCTCGGGGCGCTCGCGCAGGTCCTGGTTCAGCCTGTCGCCTGAAAGCTTCCGGGCGAGCGACAGGGGAGAGAACACCGTCGGGAGCACGGGCGCGTCGGCCCGCTTGTCCACGCCGACGCGGACGAGCGTGTCCAGGTGCTGGCCGTAAGCGCTCGACGCGATGTCGAGGGGCTGAATCTTCTTCCAGTCGCCGGCGGCGTTGACGGCGTGGGACGCGCACGGGCGGTGGCCGTCGGGCATCACCTTGTCGGACTCCACGCACCCCCAGTCCTCCACGGCGTAGTGGGCCCGCGGCGTGACCTTGAGGAAGTCGGAGTCGTACCGCTGGTGAAAGCGCAGGATGGCCTGGGCGAGCCCGGCGGTCGAGCGATCCACGTCCGGGAAGTGGCACCACACCGCGTAGGGAACACGGTCCACGGGCCGGCGGGCGATGGCCGCCTGGATGCGCTCGTGCTTCGTCACAGGACGAGCACCCCATCGCGGATCGCGGGTGCCCCATAGTCGGTGAGGACCCTGAAGGTCACCGTTTTTCCCTCCGGGGAGGCGGTCCGGACCCCTTCGACGGTGAGGGTGGAGGGCATCAGGACCATTGCACCGAAGCGACAGCGGATTCGTTTGACACGGGTCGGGTCGCCGCCCGCCTCTGACTCGACCACTGCCGAGACGGCCATCGCGAGGGTCGCCGTCCCGTGGAGGATGATGTCGGGGAGGCCGACGGCAAGAGCCACGGCCCGGTCGGTGTGAATCGGGTTCCAGATCCGCGAGCACTCCGTGTAGATGTGGGCGGCACCCCCATGGACAGGAACCTGCCGCTTCCACGCGGCGGGAGCCTCCACGGGCTCGAGGTCGCGGTAGGGCGCGTGGAGCGAACGATCGGGCCCGGTCGCTTCCACTCCCAGATACAGCGTCCCGGCGTCGGTCGTCGTGACGGCGGCGCCCGAGGCGTCGCGCGTCTCGAAGCGGGTGACGACGTACGCTCCGGGCTTCCGGCGCTCGACCGCTACCACCCGGGCCGTGGTCGAGAGGCGGTCGCCGGGAACGGGGAGCCGATGGAGTACGAGGTCGTGGGTGGCGTGGACGGCCTTGACCCGGGCTTCCGATTGGATGGTCTTTTCCCGAATCGCC
>Ga0209342_10001046_pt1 | contig 31315 bp, 48 predicted proteins | sample RifCSP16_2_FD_184023 | JGI IMG/M metagenome (GOLD analysis project Ga0209342, IMG submission 184023) | Soil microbial communities from Rifle, Colorado - Rifle CSP2_sed 16_2 (SPAdes) (version 2) | ecosystem: Environmental > Terrestrial > Deep subsurface > Rock core/Sediment | place: Rifle...
ACGGACATTCGAGCATATTAAGACCCATCGGCCTCGCCGTGTAAGCTGGATCGAAATAAATCACATCATCCATGCGCTCCGGCGGAATGAAACTTAAGATATCTTGAATGTCCGTGCCGTGCGGATCGATAAAGCAACAACCGTCGCCGTTTAAAATATCTTGGCGCACCAAATTTTTCAAAAATACAGTCTTACCAGTTCCCGTCTGACCAATGACGTACAAGTGTCGCATACGGTCCTCCTTGGAAAGATAAATTTGAGTATCTCGTCCCCGATAACTATTGGTGCCTAAGAAGGTCCCTTGATTTCCCATTTCCATTGGAGCCGGCGCGATGCCAGCGCGAGCCACTTTAAGCTGAGGAGTAGACGAGACTCCTATCGGGAAATGAAAGACTGTCGCCAGTTCTTTCAAGTTGAGCGCCATATTTTCTTCATCGTTCGGCATTCTAAAAGAATAATTATGCAAGAATTCCGGCAATTTTTTATCCTTTATTTTTTCAAAAATAATAGCGTTTGATCCGGCTTCCGAGAATTGGTTGAAAGACGATTCAATTTCCCGTAAAATCTGTTCGGCTCGGTCCTGATTAGCGGCCGAAGCGATGGCCCTGATGCCGACGCTCACAATCGTGCTTTTGATTTTCTCGCCGACACGCGTGACGGCATTGTCATCGATCTTTTTTGGGTCTTTTTCATCTTTAGATTTTCCGCCCAGAACAAGCTCTTTGACGGCACTGCCAAATTTGCGATCAAATTCGCTAAAGATTTGCGAACCTTTTTTGATCGACTCGCCTTCTTTCACTTTTTTCAAAATGCTGGTGAATTTCTTGATTATACTATCGCCGACCGGCGTGATCATGAATTGAATGGCCGCCCCCTCCCCTTCCTTTTTAAGTTTGGAAAAGACATTCAAAATGGTATTCATGGGATCATGGTCAATCGTCTCATAAATCTTGATCGGATAAACTTCATTTTCAGCCAGTTTGGCGTAAGCTCCAGCCGCGGCTCCGCCATCCGTAAAAACATTGTAATCATCCGTCACTTCCCGGACTTTAGCGTCCTGATAAAAGGCCAGAACTTGCTTTTCAAATAAATCAACCCTGTCTTCCGGAATAGCGACATAAACAACGACTTGGTCGCTGGAACTCGAAAGCGCAACCTCTAGCGTGTAATAATCTTTGGCTAAATTTTCTCGCGTATCAGCGACAGACTGCATGCCGGCATAAAATTGCTCCATGGCCGAAATAAATTCCTTGAATCCCTTCTGTTCGCCTTCTTCTTCCGGCAAGGTAACTTCATAAAGCTTCATGTTTAAGGCCTTGAAGATCGGCGTACCTTCTTTAAGTCCCGGGATAAGGTGGGCGGCAAAAAGGTACTGAATTAAGAAGCGATGGAAATCGTCATCTATGTGCGGATTATTAAATTGCTCGACGATGGCCAGAGCGTTCTTTAAGCCTTTGGTGTTTAAAATGCCGAAGAGCTCCTCCATTTGGCGGTCATGATTTTCCGGACGAAGCCTAAGCACGATGCCTTGAGCCTCTTCTTCATGGACGATGCGGCCGGAAGGCAAAATCTTTTCAGTTTCCAAGGCATGATAGGCCTTGATTGTTTCTTTGACTACATCTTCTTCTTTGAATTCTTTTTTCTGTTCCGTCAGAGATTTCTCTTTCTGGGCAATTTGCTCGCGTAAAAAAACAAGCTCCTCTTCGGGGTTCTTAAAACGCGGAATTTCCTTGAGGTTTAAACCTTCGGCCATATTAAATAAGTATACCTTATTTAGGCCTAAACAAAAAAAGCCCCGCTTTATTTCTAATGATTATTAATTAGGAATAAATACGGGGGCTGATGACTAAGTCCTTGCTAAACAAAGACTCGACTACATCTCGTTCGAAACGATAGATTATCTTGCGTTCTTCTTGAGCTCTGGGCACAAGAGCATATGGCGCTCTTTTGGCGTCTTCAGGCGACAGAGCCCTGAAAATGTGATCGCTAAAATGAAGCGCGTGTGACTCTTTTTGAGGTCTGATATCTCGTTTCTCCTCTGAAAATTTATTTAGTGAGAACATGGTTTGGAGTATTAAAAGTTGATTTTTCTTCTATTTTCTATATTACAAGACGGGTGGTTATTGGTCAATATTGACAAATCCCTACAGTGTGATACAATTTTGACAGGTATCAGGAATTGCCCCGTTCAAGCTACGTATGCTATACTTTAGCCGGAATGGAAAATTCCATATCTATTAAATAATAGTCGTATTATTAATAATAAATAACTAATAAAAATTATGTCATCATTAGAAGGGGGGATGAGAAGTGGGTCAAGGGCTGTTGATAGAGAGACCTTAGAACGACTGCGCAAAGACGCAGAAGTCCAGGAGCAGTTGGCAGCAGATGCTTTAGCTGGCAGTAAAAAACTAGAATCTTATAAATTGGGCAATCTGCCGACCAAAACATTAGCCGCCATAGAACTTTTAATGACTAAGAGTGCCTGGCGAGAAAAACTGGGTATTGAGGAAGGTGAATCTCTAAAAGCTCTTAAAAATACGGAAATATCCGGTGCCAAGATCGATGCGGTAAATAATTGGATGTCTGATCCAAGGAATCGCTATGAAGATGGCAAATGGATCTCGAGCGGCGAAGAAGCGGCCACAGAAACACACCGTCGAAGCGAAGCTTGGAGGAGTGAAGAACGAGCTGATTTTGAAAATGCTAAAGCTGAATTTGATAAAAAGTTCGGTAATAAACTAAAGACTTGGGCCAATAAAGGTTTCGTCGTTGAAAACATGGACGGCTTAGTCAAAGCTTATATGAAAGACAAGGACTTAGACCTCATCACCACCAAAGACAAGAAAGTTTTGTGGGGTACACCAAAATCTGGTTTTGCCATGAAGGAATAATCTACCAATCATAAACAAAAAAACCGCCTGCTGGGCGGTTTTTTTTGTTTTTATAAACTAGTTAAAATTTCTGGTTTCCCTTCAGTTATTAAAATAGTGTGCTCGAAATGCGCGCTTCGCTTGCCGTCTTTGGTACGGACCGTGTAATCATTTTCAAAAATAATTTTTTCTGTGCCCAAATTCAACATCGGCTCGATGGCGATGACCATGCCAGGCACGAGCTTCTCGCCCTTCCCTCGTCCACCGTAGTTCGGCACGAAAGGCGCTTCATGGATCTCTCGTCCCACGCCGTGCCCGGCGAGCTCCCGAACAATTCCATATCGTTTATCGACAAATTTTTCTATCGCCTCTCCGATATCTCCGATATGATTTCCGCCTTGGGCCGCAGCGATGCCGGTCTCGAGGGCTTTTCTGGTAACCTCAATAAGTTTCTTGCTCTCTACATCTATTTTGCCGACTGGCACCGTCATCGCCATGTCGGTAAACATACCCTTGTGCTTCAAACCTAAGTCAATAGAAATAATATCCCCTTCTTTTAAAATTCTATCTTCCTTTGGCACGCAGTGGACTATCTCGTCATTGACGGAAGTGCAAAGCGAGGCTGGATAAGGAGAGCGCGATCCGGAAGGTTGATAATTTAAAAAAGCCGGCTGATCCCCCACTTCGCCAAGGCTTCGCGGGGCAAGTCCTCCTTCGCGGATCAATTTTTCCGCATAATCATTCAGTTCTTTTGTAGAAATACCGGGCACCACCCGCTTGGCTACTTCATGAAGCACAAAAGCCAAACGCTTCCCGCCAGCTCGCAGTATCTCTATTTCTTTTGGGGTTTTAATTATTATATTCATTTAAAAATTGTAAGTAGTATCAGAACGGCGGCTTATTTCAAGTATTTCATTGAATGTCTCGTGCTTAATAAATTTTATTCTAAACTTTCCAACTCTGACTCTATAAACCTCAAAACTAGACAACTTTTTTACATCAAGTGTCTGATAATTATTCGAATGTATTAAACTGACAGCTATTGCAATACGTTCTCGGTCTGAAGCAGAGAGCTTTTTAAAAAATTTCTCATGCTTATTCATGAGTATTCAATTTTTTCAGCATTTTAAGCAAATCTTCGGCCGGTACCCCTTTTCCTTTTTTATCTCGAAAATCTACTACCGTCTCCCAAGTGCCTTCATCCCCCCACTCATCAACCGGCGTAATGTTAAAAACCGGCTTTGATTTCCTGACCACTACGAAAGACTTGCCTTTGCCTACTTGGCTAATCCAAGTCTCCATATTATCTCTAAGATCCTTTAAACCAATGATATTTTTCATATATCCCAAGTTTAACTTAAGATAAACTTCAAGTCAAGTCTTTCCTTTCCGCTAGGTCTTCCTTAGCAGCGTTAATTATTTTTCTTGAGTGGGCAAAGGCAAGTCTTTATCAAAGTAATCATTCAAAAGAAAACCATTAAAGTACACGTAGGCAGGAACAGAATCAATATTCTCTCCTTTGCCGTAGCAACAATAGTTATTAACAAAAAAATCTTCAGGTGGTAATTTAATAGTCACTTGTTTTCCAATAACATTTTCTTTTATGTAATTTTCAAATGCTAATCGTTTTTCATATGTTTGATCTCCTGCACGTTGATAAAAAACCGTGACACTTGTAACATCATCAAGAAAAAGATGCTCCCTATTAATAACCTTTTGAACTGTTTGCGGTTGTTTAAATCTTTCAGAAAGCACAGCATATCTTTCTTTTGCGGCATTGTTTTCTTGTTTATGTTGTATTCTGGCTTGGCGAGCTTGTGGCGAAAACCATTCTTGATAAGAAGGAGACAGCGCTATTGTTGCAGCAATAATAAGCAGGATAAAATTCTTATAATCATGATGTTTAATCAATAGCCATATACCTGTGAGGATATTGGCTACTGCTAAAAGATAGGAAAGTAAAATTACTTGGGCAAAAAGTGGAACAAGGAATATTAAAAAATCCCAGTGGCTACCGACAGAAATTAACCCTAAAACAAATATTGAAATCACACCGAGGCTGCTGAAAAAAAGAATTCTTATGAGATTTCTGTATTTATTTTTAACAGTTTGGTCCATAAACTACTTAAAACCAAGCTTGGTCAATATTTCAGCCTGCACCTGTTCGATAGTTTGTTCGCCGTTGATATCGAGGTAGTCATAATCGGAATTGTTTTTATAAAAATCTAGGGCCGGTATGACATCGGTATTAAACCAAGCCAATCTTTTTTTAACCTCGGCGAGACTCTTGTCATCGGCCCGGCCACGGCCTTCCAGGCGTGCAATGGACCAAGCATCTGAGACATTAACATAAATGATTTTCATGTCCTTCCGGCCGTAAAATTTAAAAGCTTCGTCTAGGATCTTGGCCTCGGCGAGCTTCCTCGGCGTGCCGTCGATCATCAAATGCTTTTTCTCGTCCATCTGCTCGATCATCAGATGCGACCAGATATGGATAGCTAAAAAGGCCGGCTGAAGCTCGCCTTTTTTCATGATGGTATTGGAAAGTTGGGCCGTATAGCCGGACTGCGAGACAAAATCGCGGAATTTCGCTCCAGATTCAAGATAAAAAACTACCTCGCCCTTTTTTTCGAGGTATTTTTTGAGCAATTCGGCCTGGGTGCCTTTACCGCAACCCGACCGTCCAATGAAAATGTATGTGGGTGAGTTCATAAAGTTATAAAGTTCTTAAAGTTATAAAGTGTTAGTCGATTGATTTTATGAAACCTGATAATAATTTTGATACCTCTATTGATAGATTATACAACAAATCAAAATCCTTCTTCGGAAGATAGTTGAATTCAAAGGCCAAATCAAGCATTGATCTAACCTCTCCACAGGAACCCTTGGAAATAAATAGGAAGTTTTTTAACTCTTTATTAGTTCTTCTTTCAAAGCCTTCAGCGATATTATTCATTATCGAGACGGTTGCTCTTTCTATTTGATTTTTGAAGCTATAATCCTTGCAGTCCTTAAAAGTTTTATAAATACTAACTGTGAGAATTTTAGCCTTTTGCCACGCTATTATATCTTCGAATTTTTCTATTTTCATTACTTTCTACTTTACAAACTTTATGAACTTTATGAACTTTATGACTAATGCCTAGTATTCTCGCATGGAAATCTGCGCGTCGATTTTCTTGATGAGATCGATAACGACGGAGACGACGATCAATAAAGCCGTACCGCCGATGGCCAGATTAGCCATACCGGTCATGCCCTGCACAATAAGAGGCAAAACGGCGACAAAACCCAAAAAGATGGCGCCAACCAAAGTAATTCTTGTTAAGATTTTGGAAACATATTCGGCTGTGGGTTCGCCCGGGCGTATCCCTGGAATAAAAGCGCCGTTCTTCTGCAAGTTCTCAGACATTGATTTCGGATCGAAGGTTACCGCCGTATAAAAATAAGTGAAAAGAATAACTAAAATGAAATATGTTATTCCATAAAACCATTGATTTTGAACGAAAGAGCTCAAAGCCGCGCCAATGTTCTGCAATACTGCGCTATTTACGCCAGCCAAAAAAGTCGCAATCATTTGCGGGAAGAGTAAAATGGACAAGGCAAAGATGATCGGGATGACGCCAGCTTGGTTTAAGCGAAGCGGAATGTAAGTCGAAACTCCGCCGTAAACTTTCATGCCTCGCACTCGTTTAGCGTAAGTAACTGGAATTGGGCGCTCAGCCTCGGTGATGAAAACGATTCCCGCCACAATCAAAATTGAACCAACAAAAAGCGCAATGTATAACGGAACTTGAGAAACATCAAAAGTGAAGAGGAGTTGGCTGATATTAGTCGGAAGTGAAGCGACGATACCGGCAAAAATAAGCAAAGATACGCCGTTCGATACTCCATATTCGGAAATCAACTCGCCGATCCACATTAAAAGCAGAGAACCCGCAACGATGACCAATAAATTACTCAACATGGAAAACAAGCCTAGACTCTGCAAAATACCCTGCTTCTGAAGAAGCATCATCAAACCGAAGCCTTGGAGGAAGGCTAGAGGCACCGTCAAAATTCTCGAGTATTGAGTGAATTTCTGCTTGCCCAGATCTCCTTCTTCGTGATAAAGAGCTTTTAGTCGAGGGACCATGATGGTGAGCAATTGCATGATGATCGAAGAAGTGATGTAAGGTCCGACGCCCAGCATGATGATGGAAAGATTGGAAAGCCCGCCGCCGGAAAAAATATTTAGGATGCCGAAAAATTGGTTGTTGGAAAGAAATTGAGAGAGCTTAGCCGCATCAATGCCGGGAATCGGAATGGCTGCCAACAGCCGGAAGATGACCAAGGCACCCAGAACAAAAAGAATGCGGTTCCGAAGATTTTTATCTTCCCAAACTATTCTGATTTTATCAAAAATGTTTTGCATAAATTTATTTGAGAACTATTTTGGCGCCTGAAAGCCCTAAACGCTTTCGAATTTCTGCCATAGTCGCCTTCTCGCCGTCCTTAAAGAGAGTCTTTAATTTTGCTTTGTCGACTACGACAAGTTTTCGAATTGATTTGAATTTGTAACCGCGGTTCTTGGGCAACTTCTTGATGAGGTCGCGAATGACAGGACGGATCTTGCGGCCGGCTCGGGCATTCTGGCCCTTGGTGCCGCGGCCGGAAGTCTTGCCGCGCTTGCCACCACGGCCGACATATCTTCGGTCTCTGTTTGGAGTATTTCTTTTTATTTGATGAATTTGCATATGTTTAGTTATAAAGTTTATAAAGTTATCAAGTTTTTAAAGTTTTTGGTTCTCTTCTTTATGAACTTTAGGACTTTCTCCGCCCGAGGCGGATCCGCCTTTGGCGGAAACTTTCGACTGTTTTGGTGCTTTTAATTGACTTAGGGCCATGATGACCGCTCGGGCGATGTTTAATTTATTCTTACTGCCGGAGTAAATTTTGGAAGTTACATCTTTAATTCCGGCTAAGACTAGAATGTCTCGGACGGCCGAGCCGGCAACTATTCCTCGGCCATAATTAGGCATCAGCATCACTCGGCCACTCGAGTATTTGGCTTCCACATCGTGCGGGATCGACATCGTCTTGGTCATTTTAACTTTCAACAGGTGTTTCTTGGCGGCCTTTACTGACTTATTTATAGCCAGAGCCGTATCGGCGGCCTTGCCAGTGCCAACACCGACTGATCCTTTCTTGTCTCCAATTAACATAGAAACAGCGAAGCTCATACGGCGACCGCCGGAGACGACGCGAGTCACGCGCCTGATATTCAAAATCTTCTGGTCATATTCGCTCTTAGGCCGCTCACCGCGGGATCCTCCGCGACCGCCTCCCCTGCCTTGGCCTCCTCGGCCTCCTCCAAATGACTTCCTTGGAATATCAGTTCTGGCGCCGCCGGCTGGGGCGAAAGAAGGGCTCGGAACTTTTACTTTTGTATCTTCTGTGTTCATAATATTTGCAATTTAAAACTTCAAGCCACCCTTTCTGGCCGCTTCAGCTAATAATTTCACTCGTCCCATATATCGAAATCCGCTTCGATCAAAAACAACTTTGTCTATCTTTTTGGCGGCAGCCACCTGTGCAATTAAAGCACCAACCTGCTCGGCTCTTTCTCTTTTAGTGCCTTTCTTTATTTTGGTATCAGAAGCCGAAACCAAAGTCACACCCTTAAGGTCGTTGATGATTTGGGCATAGATGTGTTTATTGGATCGGAAAATGGAAAGCCTTGGGCGATCAGTTTTTCCCACAATCTTGGCTCTGATTTTCCTCTTCAACCTTAATCTTTTATCATTTTTCTTTTGCATTGTATTTTTTCTTTATAACTTTATGAACTTTCTACTTTATAACTTCTTAGGCTGACTTCTTTCCCTGCTTCCTTCTGATAACTTCGCCTTCATATCTGAAACCTTTGCCTTTATAGGGCTCTGGCTTCTTCATGTCTCTTAATTTAGCGGAAAATTCTCCAACTTTCTCCTTATCAATTCCGGAAATGGTAATTAAGTTCTTCTCGGCCGTTGCCTTGATTCCTGGAGGTATCGGCACAACAACCGGGTGCGAGAAGCCCAAAGCAAAAACTAGATCCTGGCCCCCGCCCGAACGACCGGAGTCATTCGGTCGGGCGGGTTTGACTTCAGACTTGAAACCAACTCCTTCCAAAATAAGTTTCTTGGTGTAACCTCGAGTGACACCTTCAATCATATTCTTGATATGCGAAGCGTAAGTGCCCCAGAGAGAACGAGTGAAGACATCTTCGGCCTTGGGTGATAGGGTGATTTCCTTGCCGTTTATTTTCACATCAATAATCGGCTTAAAAATTTTCGTCAAAATACTCGGACCGGACTTAACAGTGAAAACGCCCTCTTGTAAAGAGACTTCTACTTTTTCCGGTATTTGAATGATTTGTTTTCCAACTTTTGACATATTTTTAATTTCGAATTTTCTTTATGAACTTTATAACTTTCTACTTTATAACTAATTTAACTACCATAATTTGCAAATTACTTCACCGCCGACTAATTCTTTCTTGGCCTCCTTGTCCGTCAATATGCCCTTTGGTGTCGAGAGAACCATAATCCCGTAACCCTGTCTAACCGGCCGCAAATCTTTGACGCCGGCATAAACTCGTAGAGACGGCTTAGAAATTCGTTTCAAATCTGTGAGTTTGGCCTTCTCCCCTTCATAGGCTAGGTCAAGGACGAGCGCCGGCATGTTTTTTATAACCTTTTTAGAAACGCCTGCGAGATATCCTTCCTTCTCTAGGCAATTAGCGATGGAGTGCTTCAGTTTAGAATAAGGCACAGTAACAGTCTTCCCTTTGACTCGGGAGGCGTTCTTAATCATTATTAACATTGCGGCAATTGGGTCTGTCATTTTTTTAGTTTATCAAGTTATAAAGTGGAAAGTTTATAAAGTACTTGATGAACTTTACAAACTTTATGAACTTTTCACTACCACGAGGACTTCCGGACGCCCGGGATCATGCCTTCGTTGGCCAGTTCGCGGAAGCAAATGCGGCAAAGGCCGAAATCCCTCATGAAGCCTCGGCCGCGGCCACAACGAAAACATCGGTTTTTCTGCCGTGAGGAAAATTTCGGCTTCATCGCCGCTTTGGCTTTGATAGATGTTTTGGCCATTGATAAACCTTTAGGAATATCGCACTTAAGTTCTTCAAACCCCATAATTGGGAGCTAAAGAAGAAGAGTGGATTCTCTAAAGGCTCGATCCCCATCCTATCCTGATCCCCTCTTTTTGTCAACAAATAGCGAGCCAAACGGGCAGTGGACATTGAATGGTTTTTGTGATACAATGTGCTCATTGTTAAGCTTTATTATTCGGTTATTAATTATAATATAAAAATATGAAAGAAATGAAGGAAAACATTATAGATCAATCTACCGGTCAGCGAATAACAAAAGAATTTATCGGTGGATTCAAAAAAGAAGATAAGGGTAAAAAAATAAAGACACAGTACGAGCAACTAACTGAAGAAACAGACTTTCCTTCGATTGTTGGTTCTATGTCGTCCGATGTTAATGAAGATCTGACAGAAGACTTCGAAAATCAAAACATAATGCTCATGAGGGTATATGAGCGAGAACAGCCAGAGATGATACAAGCTTTGGTAGATAAAGGCTTTGCCAAAGAAAAATTAAGAGGCATCCATGAAAAAGAAAAAGAAATTGAAGTTATAGTACGAGAATTATCTAAACTGCCCACCAAAGAAGCAGCTCGCAAAGAAATAGCAGAGGCTGAAAATATTGTAAAAATAAATGAAGAGGCTGAAATTCGGAGAGAAGCTAAAAATCAGAGAGAAGCTAAAAAACTGTTAGAAGTTGAGCCTCGCGAAGAAAAAAAAGAAAAACAGCCTCGTTTTTCACTAACAGACTTCCGCTTGATGGAAAAATCAGCGAAATACAATGCTCTGTTCAATAAAAATCCGGAGCTGAAAAAAAGTTGGCCCGCTGATGCTGATGGCAAGCCATTATCTATTGAGGAAATACAAAATCTGGCAGAGGAATATGGGGAATATAACATACAAGAAAATGCCGGCACGAAGGATCCTAATCGGAAAATTTATAATGAGGCCGATTTAAAGCTCCTAAAAATTTGCAGTGCTTGGCATTTTCTTTATCGGCAAGTGGACGCCGCCCAAAAGCTGCCAACAGATGCAAACAATAATCCCTTGACGCAAAAAAGGATAGATAAATTTGATGCTGATTATGTAAAGTTCAAAAAGGAAAATCCAGCTGAATTTGCAGAATTGAAATACATGAATCAAGAGTGGCAAAAGGCTGATTTTAAATGGAAAGTAGAGAATTACAATGGCAAGCCGCAATGGGTTTATGAAAAAAAGTTATCCGTAAAATACAAAGGTGATAAAATGCCGACCGAAATTAAATCAATATATGTAGTCCAACGAATTCCTGAAGGTTTTCAACCAAGCGACTTCAAAGAAAGCTTTTACACAATCGAAAAGGTTCAGCAAGTAGATAAAACTTCATCTCGCATTTTTGTCGACTTAAAACCGTCTTTAGAGAAACAAACTGTCAAAGCAAGGGCTTAAATTATTATAGTAAACAAAAAGAAAAGCCATCCTTCGATAATACTCTGGATGGCTTTTTGTTTCTTTTTAACTTTCTATCGGCAAGGCGGCTATGGCATCGTGACGGATGCAACTTTGTTTAAACTTCGGGCTGAAATCGATTTTATCAATATCAGTATCCCATTTTTTAAGTTCCGAGTTTATTTCTGTAATACTCTGTGGACTAATAATTGACAAGAGTCTTGGATCATCATTTTTTATTTTTTCCAATAACTCATAAAAAGTTATGACTTCGGGTTCATGGTTCCTCCTTAATATCCTGTTTAATCCTCTGCAGGTGTTCTTAATTCTGAAAGGAATCTTCATTTCCTCAACTTTCCGGTTAAGGCAGGCGAATAGATAATCTGGTGTTTTCATGTGTAAAGTTATTAGTTAACTGGTCTGTCCTATTTATACTATATTGTACCCTTGATGTCAAACAAAAATCGGGCAAACAAAAAACCTTCATACTCTTAACGAATATGAAGGCGTGGACTCTCCCGTGGGAGAATAGAAACGACTTATATAATATAAAGAACCAAAAGGCTCTAAATATCACAATAACGAACAATTTCTCTGGGTTCATTATAGCAAAATATACTCTTTTGTCAATCAGTTGTATTCAAAACTAATGTTTACTATCTCCCACGATCGTGAGTGATAGTAAACATTCACTAGTTAAGTTATTTTTTAGTTATTTTTTGAACGGCACGCCGATCAGACGGAGGAATTCGGTCGCTTCGGCTTTGCTTCGGGCAGAGGTGACGATAGTGATAGCGAGGCCGAAAACATCTTTCAACTCTTCGTCGGCTGTTTCCGGAAAGATAGTATGCTCCTTGAGGCCAATGGTGATGTTGCCGATATTATCCACGGCTTTCGGATCTATTCCCCGAAAATCCTTGGTTCGAGGAAGTGACACATTCAAAAACTTATCCAAGAAAGCATACATTCGTGTCCCTCGTAATGTGACCATGACTCCGACTGGCTCGCCTTCGCGAAGTTTAAAAGTAGCGATAGATTTCTTAGCCGCTCTGATAGTGGTCTTCTGGCCGGTGATTTTCGCCAAGCGGTCGGCGATCAATTCACCGCGGTGTTTGTCTTTCTTAATGTCTGAACCAGTACCGACAGAAAGGACAACCTTCAAAATCTTGGGCGCTGCCATTATATTCTTATAGCCATATTTACCCTTCATCAATTCAAATGCCTTATTTTGTTTTTCTTTGACGGCAGTCATATTATTTTGCATAAATTTATTGGCTTAATTTAACATTAGAAACCTGAATTGGCATAGCCACTTCCATGACTTGACCCTTTTCTCCGCTTTTTCTCGGCCTCTGGTGCTTCTTAACTTTGTTGACTCCCTCCACCAAAACGCGGCTAAGCTTAGGGAAAGCTTTAACGACTTTTCCTTTTTTGCCTTTATCACGGCCGGTGATCACTATTACATTGTCTCCTTTTCGTATGTTCATAAAGTTATAATGTTATAAAGTTTATAAAGTTAAATGCATTTGTATTCTGCTTTATAACTTTATAGACTTGATGACTTTCTACTAATTTATAGGACTTCGGGGGCTAAAGAAATAATTTTCTGAAATCCTTTCTCTCCTACTTCTCTCGGAATCGGTCCGAAGATGCGACCGGCTATCGGTTCGGCTTTATCTTTATCCAAAATCACCACCGCATTATCATCAAATCTGATATACGATCCATCTCTTCTTCGATACGCATTCCTAGTGCGGACGACGACCGCCGAGACGACATCTTTCTTTTTGATGGCCTTTCTAGGCTCGGCGACTTTGATGGAAATGATGACGATGTCACCCAATCCGGCGTAGCGCCTGCGGGATCCGCCGGGCACCTTGAAAACTTTACCGATCTTACCGCCGGCGTTGTCTGTGATTTTTACTATTGATCCGTCTTGTATCATAAATTTATACTACCTTAAAATGCTTATCTTTGCTCATCGGTTTGGTTTCGATGATATCGACTTTCTCTCCGACCTTATGCGTATTATTTTCATCATGAGCCTTATAATTTTTGCTGATCTTAATGAATTTCTTGTATTTCGGATGCTTGACGAAACGGGTTACGGAAACAACCACCGTCTTATTCATTTTATCGGAGACAACTATGCCGGAAAGTATTTTTTTCTTTTTATCTTTTGTTTCCATTTGATTTAAAGTGCGGCGCTCTTATTATTAAGGATTGTTAAAATTCTGGCGATGTCTTTACGAAAATTAGCCTGTTCTTTGACATTCTTCGACTTGGAGCCGGCCGTGCTGAATCTGACCTTGCCTAGCTTCTCTTTGATTTCAGAAAGGCTCTTTATTAATTCCGTATTTTTCATGGCTTTTATGTCTTTGGTTTTCATAATTATTTATGGTGATTTATGGTGAGTTTATCGAACCAGTTTATCGAACTAGGCTCGTGAAATTACTCTAGTTTTAATCGGCAATTTGGTGCCGGCTTTACGCAAAGCTTCTTTGGCTGTGACTTCATCGATACCATCGACTTCGAAAATGACTCGGCCCGGTTTGACTTCGAAGCAGTAAGCGCTCAAATCACCCTTACCTTTGCCCATGGGTACTTCCGCCGCTTTCATGGTGATCGGTCGGTCCGGGAAAATCCGGATCCAGGCGCGACCAGCTTTGGTCAATGAATGCGCCATGGCTTTTCTGGCCGATTCGATCTGATTCGACTTAAGACGCGCGCCCGTCTCTGCTTTGAGGCCGAAAGAACCAAAGGCAAGCGTCGTGCCTCTTGTCTCTGTGGAGGCCGCAAACTTGGCCTTATTCTTTCGCATCGAGTGCCACTTTCTGTATTTTACTTTTTTAGGTAGTAACATAAAATTTATTTTCTTGCCCCGAGCTTCGTCGAGGGGTTATTCTTATACTCATCTCGGCCAGAGGCCGATCCGCCTTTGGCGGAAAAAATCTGCCCCCGGTAAATCCAGACTTTGATGCCGATATCGCCATAGGGCAAATGGGCGCGCTGTCGGGCAAAATCAATATCAGCTCGGAAGGTCTGAAGCGGAATACTCCCCTTTTTCACTTCCTCGCTCCTGGCGATTTCGGCTCCACCTAAGCGGCCACCGAGCACGATTCTCGCTCCTTGGACCCCGCGAGTAGCCATGACCTTTTCCAAGGTTTGCTTGATGACACGGCGATAAGGCATGCGCTTCTCCAGGCCTTCTGCCACCATGAAAGCGACTATGCCGGCGTCAGCTTCCGGAATGGGAATTTCTAAAATATCCAATTTAACTTCTTCCGGAATAGCGATTTTGAATTTCTTCATCATCTTCAAAATTTCGTTTTTGAGCTTGATCGCTCCTTCGCCGGATCTTCCGATAATGAGGCCTGGGCGGGAAGTTCGAAGGATGATTCTTAATGATTTTTGGCTTCTTTCGATTTCAATTTGAGAAACGAAAAAACCGTGCATTTTCTTTTCTAAGAACTCGCGAATCAAAACATCGCCCCGAAGATAGTCCCTGAATTTTTTGCGTGCTCCAAACCAGCGCGACTTCCAGTCTCGTAATATTATCAATCTATGGGCGTATGGGTGGACTATTTTAGACATATTATTTCTTGCCCCGCGGAGCTTTAGCGGCGTGGGGCTTTTTTTCTTCTAGTGTTAAAACCACATGACTGGTCCTTTTGTTGATCCGGGAAGCGGAACCTCGAGCTCGAGGCGTAAATCTCTTTAAAACAATTCCTTTGTCAACTCGAATATTTTTGACAATCAAATTTTCCTTATCAGTCTGAAAATTGTTTTTAGCATTGGCTATGGCTGAATCAAGAAGTTCCATCAAGGGTTTAGCAGCGCGCTTTGATAAAAATGATAATTCCAATTTAGCGGCATCAACTTTTTTGCCTTTGATGAGATCGCCTACCAATCTCACTTTTCGCGGAGCCTGTCTGTAATTTTTTAATATAGCTTTCATTATATGAATATATTATTTTTTGGCCTCAACGGCGGCCTTAGCTGCTTGAGCCTGTGCGATTTCAGACTCTTTCTTCTTGGCTTCCATCTCTTTCTGCATTTTGCCTCCATGTCTGATAAACTTACGGGTCAAGGAAAATTCTCCAAGCCTGTGTCCTACCATGTCTTCCGTGACAAGAACTTCGATGTGGATTTTGCCGTTGTGTACCCCGAAGGTAAAGCCTACCATTTCCGGAGCGATTTGCGAGGACCTGGACCATGTCTTAATAACCCCGCTTTCCAGCGGTTTTTTGCCCTGAATTTTTTTCAAGAGCTTGGGGTCTACGTATGGGCCTTTTTTAAGTGATCTGGTCATAATTATTAATTCTTATCTTGGCGTATTATATTACACTTCTTTTTTCTTCTTGCCAACTTCCCGGCGCGACACTATAAAAGTATTGGAATATTTCTTCGGAGCCCTAGTCTTTCGACCGCCAGTAATTTTGCCCCACTTAGTCTTAGGGCGCCTTGTGCCTCGGCCTTGTCGGCCTTCGCCACCGCCATGCGGATGATCAACTGGATTCATGGCTGTGCCGCGAACAGTCGGCCGGATGCCACGCCATCGGCTTCTTCCAGCCTTACCGAAATTGACAAGGTGGTGCTCTTCATTGGAAACAACGCCGATAGTTGCCCAACAATTCTCTGAAACGCGCCTAACTTCCGATGATGGCATTTTGAGATGAGTGTAGCCTTCATTGTTGGCGATGACTTGAACAAAAATTCCTGCTCCACGCCCTATTTTAGCCCCGCCTTTGGGCTTGAGCTCGATATTGTAGACAAAAGTTCCGACCGGAATAAGGCGTAACGGCAAGCGATTGCCGGGTGAGAGCGGAGCTTTCTCGGAAACAATGAAACTGTCTCCGACTTTCGTATTCTTCGGCGCTAGTGTATAACGCTTTTCGCCGTCGGCGTATAAAACCAAAGAGATGAAAGCTGAACGGTTTGGATCATATTCAATCGTCTTGACAACGGCTGGAATATCAAACTTGTTATAAAGGAAATCGACATCGCGGAAAAGCCTTTTGTTGCCTCCTCCTTTGTGGCGGGTGGTGATGCGGCCCAAATTATTGCGCCCCATTTTTCTCTGGAATCCGTGGGTCAAAGACTTTTCCGGACGACTCGCCGTCAAAACGCCCTTGTAAGTGACGGTGCTCATTTGTCTCTTGGATGGAGTTGTGGGTCGATAATTTTTCATAATTTATTTATAGTGATTTATAGTGAGTTTATCGAACTAGCTTGTCGAACTATGCTATTTCTATTTTGTCGCCCTTTTTAAGATAAACGTAGGCTTTCTTGCCACCCGCTTTAAAACCCTTTCGGCCACGAATGAAAACGGATTTCCTCTTGCTGTTTACAATCGCCACCTTGACCGGCTTGACCTTATACATATTGGAAACTGCTTTTTTAACTTCTGTTTTAGTGGCATTCTCCGGAATATTAAAAGAATAAACATTGTGTTCAGCGAGCATAGAAGCCTTCTCGGTGATACGCGGGGTTTTCAAAACAAAAGTATTTATTTGGACAGTTTGGTTTTTCATAAATTATTTCCCTTTAGTCTCCAAAAATTTAATGCATTTTGCCGGATCTACCATGATCAGATATTTGTAAGATAAAACTTCAAGGGGGTTGATGTTTCTGATGTCTTGGATATAGACAGATTGAATGTTCCTGAAACTCTTCAAAACTGTGTCAGATTTCTCCGGCAGGGCGATCAGAGCATAGTTACCCTTGCCTGTTCGAGCGAGCTTATCAAAACCTGAAATTTTAGACAAGGCAATTTTTATCTCGGCGGCTTTCGCGGTCTTGGCTTCGGGTAGTGAAATTTTATCAACAAAGAGAATATTATTGATTTTGAATTTCTTGGACAAGATAGTGAAGAGCGCCTTGGCCATCATTTTTTTATTGATCTTTTTGTAGTAGTTCTTCTCTGGGGACGGGCCGTGGGTTCTTCCTCCACCCACCCAAATAGGAGACCGGCTTGAACCGTGCCTCGCTCGGCCGGTTCCTTTCTGCTTCCAAGGCTTTCGCCCTCCTCCTCTGACTTCGCCTCGTCCTTTGACTGAAGCGGTGCTGGCTCGCTTGTTGGAAGCAAGGGAGGTCATCACTTGGTGGACCAAATCGGCATTCCAAGAAAGCCCGAAGATGGACTCGGGTAGCTTGAGTTTGCCCTGATCTTCTCCTTTTTGATTGTAGATTTTAGCTTCCATGAATTAGTTCTTAAAGTTTATAATGTTATAAAGTTTTTAAAGTATTTTCTTTATAACTTTATGAACTTGATGACTTTCAACTTCTTATCTCTATCAAACTGCCTCGGCGTCCCGGAATAGCGCCAGAGATAAGCAAGGTGTTCTTGTCTTTATCAACTTCCAGCACCTTAAGGCCTGAAACTGTGACCAAATCACTGCCCATTCGGCCCGCCATCCTCATCCCTTTGGGCACGCGGGTTCGGAGCCCTCCGCCGATCGAGCCCGGTTCGCGTTCAGAGTGCTTCTGGCCGTGAGATCGAGGCCCCCCGTGGAAACCGTGGCGCTTAACGACGCCTTGGAAACCTTTACCTTTAGAGATACCTGAGGCCCTGACAACATCGCCCTTGGCAAAGACTGAAACATCTATTTTGTCGCCCTTTTTAAGAGACATGGATTTGTTGTCTTCCGCGCGAAATTCTTTAATGTGCTTAAAAAACCCTAAATCCTTAAGATGGCCTTTGATGGCCTTTGATAATCTGGCTTCTTTTTGAGGACCGAAACCAACTTGGATAGCTTCATAACCATCAGTTTCTTTATTCTTAACTTGGGTCACGACAACCGGTCCAGCGGAAACAATCGTAGCGGGAAAAACTTTTCCATCTTCGGAAAAATACTGGACCATATTAACTTTTGTCCCAAGTATGAATTTCATAAAGTTGTTACTGCATGGTGACCTCGATGTCCACGCCGGAAGGCAAATTGAGATTAGTCAGCGCTTCGATAGTTTTACCCGAAGGATTGATGATATCAATAACTCTTTTGTGAGTCCTGATTTCGAATTGCTCTCTCGAATTTTTGTAGATGAATGGAGAACGGTTGACTGTATATTTCCTTGTCTCGGTCGGCATCGGAATCGGACCGCGGATCTTCTCATCATGGCGGAGCGCCGTGTCGATGATCTGTTTGACGGATGCGTCGAGAATCTTATTCTCATAAGCCCTGACCCTGATCCGGAGTATTGCTTCCTGTTCTCCTTTGGGGGACTTTGTTTCTGCCTGCCTGCTGGCAGGCAAACTTTTGACCGCACGCTTGGGCGCAGCCCCTGCTTTAGATATTTTTGTTTTTGGAGTTTTGGCAACCATGTTTAGGCAACAATCTTAGTGACCACTCCAGCGCCGACGGTCTTGCCTCCTTCGCGGATGGCAAACCTCTGCTGAGCTTCCAGAGCGACAGGAGCGACGAGTTTCACCTTGAAGGTGACCGTGTCTCCCGGCATGACCATCTCTACGCCTTCTTTTAAGGTTACTTCGCCGGTCACATCAGTCGTTCTGACATAGAACTGAGGCTTATAACCGGTGAAAAATGGAGTGTGGCGGCCGCCTTCTTCTTTCTTTAAAATGTAAACTTCTGATTCAAAGTCGGTGTGAGGAGTGACAGAACCCGGTTTAGCGATGACTTGTCCTCGGGTCAAATCTTCTTTCTTAACGCCTCGCAGAAGTATCCCGGCATTGTCTCCAGCCATACCTTCGGTCAATTGCTTGTTAAACATTTCGATTCCCGTGACAGTCGACTTGGCGGTTGGCTTGATCCCGATGATTTCTACATCTTCGCCAACTTTGCAAATACCTCTTTCAATACGGCCAGTCACGACAGTGCCTCGGCCTTCAATGGAGAAGATATCTTCAATCGGCATGAGAAACGGCTTTTCAATATCGCGAACAGGAGTTGGAATATAGGTATCAAGAGCATTGACAAGTTCCATGACTTTCAAAGCCCATGGATCGCTCATGTCTTTTGCTTCCAGAGCTTTTAATCCGGAACCTCGAATGACAGGACAGTCTTTGTCGAAGCCTTGCTTGGCCATAAGTTCACGAACTTCATCTTCCACGAGATCGATCAAATCTTTATCATCAACCATGTCGCACTTGTTTAAGAAAACAATGATCTTTGGCACTCCCACTTGCTTGGCCAAAAGAATGTGCTCTCTGGTCTGGGGCATGACGCCGTCAGTAGCCGCCACCACGATGATAGCGCCGTCCATTTGAGCGGCACCCGTGATCATATTCTTAATATAGTCAGCGTGGCCCGGAGCGTCGATGTGCGCGTAGTGTCTAGCCGGGGTCCAATACTCGCTGTGGTGTAAAGCTATAGTAATTCCTCTGGCCTTTTCTTCCGGGGCGGAGTCGATCTTGTCGATCGCCTCAACTCGGGCGCCATAGCCCTTGTCCTTATTCATATCAAGGATACGAAGAATACTGGCTGTTAATGTCGTCTTGCCGTGGTCGACGTGTCCAATAGTACCTACGTTTACGTGAGGCTTATCTCTTTTAAATGCTTCTGCCATAATCCATTAAACAGGGCAAACTGCATATCGTTTAGCCAATATATGCGATCCGCCGTTGTGTAAATTATTAATAATATTGTCAATTAAAACCGCCCGAAGGCGGTAAATTGGGATTGCTTTCCATCTTATATTAAAAGCTATTTGGCGTCAATAATAAACAGGCAAGACCTGTTTATTTATCTTTGTAAGTTAACCAGTCAAATATTTCCCTCTTGAATGAATCTTTGGAAGGAAAGTAATTTGGGAATGAATTTGTGCTTAAAATTTTATTTTGTTCACGGTCTTTTCCACAAAAATCTTGGTAGCTCGAGAAGTTATATTTCTCGAGAAAAGTTAGGGTCTTGTTAGTGTTTTTAATTCCGTTCTCCTTCCATTTAGAATCTATGATCTTCACGGGATTTAAATGAATATAAGAAAAAATGTATTTTAAATACCTATCATTATCAATGTGTTCAGCTTTAAACTTTCCTTCAAAAAGAGTTCCAGTTCTTTTATATTTATTATTGTAATACATCGAATAACCAGTGGAGATTTTTTGCATAAATTTACTGATATCACCCTCTTCTGTTTGGGTTATGAGTAAGTGAAAATGGTTTGGCATCAGACAATAAGCCCCAATATCCACCAAATTTTTCCCTTTTTCGAATTCGTATGGATTCTCCTTTATAAAATAAATTTTGAAACTTTTTTCTCCATTTGCGAGAAATAGAAGCTTAAGAAAGCGTAAATAATCTTCTTGATCGTGAAAAATAGTCTGTTTACTATTGCCACGATTATAAATGTGATAATACTCACCTGAAGCAAAAGAGGTTTTTCTCAATGACATGCTTCCATTGTATCACAAACAGGCAAGACCTGTTTAAGCTCTTACCCCAAGCCTTGGCCGGAGATATGAAGCTGTTCTGTATATAAATATAAAAGACCCTTGCGAAAATGCAAGGGTCTAAGAATCAAAATGTCAAAGTTTCAAAATCAAACTGCCACAGGAGCTAAGTCCTTGTTGCGGAAGAAAGAGCTATAGCCAGCAGCCCACTCATCGCCAGAACGGAACCTGAGCATGCGCACGTACCAGCCACCAGCGTTCCGGTTGACGAACACCTCGCAGAGATCACCGTCTTTGTCGCGGACCCAGAAAAGATTGGCCTGGCCATTGTCTTTGAGTAGTTTTTCGCCCTTAACAATATGGCGTTCGCAAATCTGCTTTACATGAGCCATGTCGCATTCCACATAAATATCGCCTCCTTTTGCATCATCAATGATGCCCTGTTCGGTGATATCTTTTGTGAATTCATAGCTGGCAAGCTCCAGAGCGGGAGAATTTTTCACAGTTTTTGAAAGCCATGAAAAAATGTCGCTGTCCACATAAGCAAAGATGCCTCCTTGGTCTTTCGTCTTGAAGAAATCCGCAATTTTAAAATCGGCAGTTGCTTCAAGGATAATGGCTTCTGTTACTTTTTTTAAGCACCCAGCCATTTTATTGACGGCTTCACTTGCTAGTTTACAGCCGTTATTGATGAACTTAATAAATTCATTGACCAGGTCGGCTTTGTCTTCACTGTTCATCACGTCCTGCAGTTTTCCAAAATCAATTTTTTCTTCAACCAAGGATGAGAATTTCTTGCTCGTCATGATTGAGAAAAGCATTCCGAAGAATGCGCCAAGTTGGCTGATTGTTTTCATTTTGTTTGCCTCGCTATCCTCGCTCTTTGAGAGCTACTTTACGGGGACTTGTTTTTTGAATGTACTTTGGATTTTTAAGGCAAATCCTTGGCCTTTATTTAACTATGGACAGTGTATCACGAAAATAAGCAAAAGTCAAGGAAAAATGACCCTTATTTTATAAGGTTTTTATGTTTATAGCCTGTTTCAAGTCTTCTGGTATTGGGGCTTCTATTTTTATGTCTTTACCATCCGGTTTCTTGAATTCGATGGACTTGGCATGCAGAGCCAGCCGGTTCATGCCCAAAACCGGACAAGGAAGATTCGGAGCGTACAATTTGTCGCAGACGACCGGATAATTTAAAAATTTCATATGCACGCGGATCTGATGGGTGCGGCCGGTCTTGGGTTTCAGTTCTAATAAAGTGAATTTGAGCGCAGGCTCATTAAAATTTTTCGTCGGGAGGGATCCGACCGCGTCGGACGAGGGAAGGGCGCACCGCGAAGAATTTTGATGAGCCGGAGCGACAAATCTTTTCAAAACTTTGTATTCCGTTACTGCTTCCCTTTCTTTGCCTCTTTTTCCTCGGCTGGCAGACCAGCGGCGGAAATCAGTAGAGGATCTGGCAATCGGCGCGTCGATGATGCCATGCTCGTTTTTCACCTGCCCATAAACAATCGCAATATAAGTTTTTTGTAATTCTCTTTCCTTAAACTGATTTTTCAAAAATAAAAATGCTGCCTGATTCTTGGCGATCAAAATCACACCGGATGTTTCTTTATCCAATCGATGCACGATGCCGGGCCGATTTTCTGGGTCATCTCCGACATTTTTAATTTCCGGATATTTTTTGAGCAGGATACTTGCCAAAGTTTCCTGCTCACCCTCCGAAGCCTTGGCGAAGGAGGGCGCGCGATGAACAAGGAGCCCTGCGGGCTTATCGATCGCTAAAATATTTTCATCTTCGTAAATTATTTTTAGATCCTGCATATAATAAATTATACTAGCAAAGTATTCACTTTCCTGCTAAAATGCTTTTATTCTTGGGCGAGCTGTTTTGGCAGGTATACAAAAATTTATGGGCGATTAGCTCAGTTGGTAGAGCAACCCGTTTACACCGGGAAGGTCAGAGGTTCGAGTCCTCTATCGCCCACTTTTCAACACCCAGTACAAACCTTTGACATTGGTCTTATTTTGTTTTAACAAAAGAGCGATAATGATCTCCTCTAAAAGTTCAACGGTAGAAAGTACTATAACTGCGTAGAAAAGCAATTTGCTAAAACCAAAGAAAAACAAATAAACGAAAAATATAGCAAGAAGCACAAAGGTGGCTTTGGCCAGATAAGTGTGAAAACTCGAGGGTCGGCGATATTTTATATAAACAATAAAACTCAAGAACGCATAGAGGCCGAGCACCAACAGAATAGGCAATTTATTTTCCGCAAACAAACCCGGCTCGAACCAAAAAGCGCCTAACACGGCAACAACAAGCAAGAGAATGTCTCCTAAGCTATCTAAGAACGCTCCTCTCTCGGAAGATATTTTTAATCTTCGAGCCAAGATCCCGTCGATGGCGTCGGATAAAAAGCTCAAAAGAATCAATACTGAAAAGAATATTCTTTGATCAGAAAAAATAGAATACAAAATAACCGGCGTCACGATAATCCGATAAAATGAAAACCAGTCCGCAATATTGTATTCCTTGAAATTAAAATTTACGAACATCTGTTGATTATACTATTTATCCTGAGCTTGTCGAAAGATTATTTATAGTGATTTATGGTGAGCTTGTCGAACCAGCAGGTCGAACTATTTTTCCAAATCAAGAACTTCATCAATGCGGATCTTGGCCACGAATTCGGGCACATGCGAGACCAAAATCATCGCGCCTTGGTACTTATTTAGCGCCTCGGCGATCAACGGTAAATGCCTGAAATTAATATGATTTGTCGGTTCGTCTAATATAAGAATGGCCGGCCGCCCTAAAACCAATCGAGCAAAGGCCACAAGCCCTTTTTGCCCCTCAGATAAACTGCCAATTTTGGTGTTGATAATCTCCGAGGTGATCAAAAACCCGGCCGCCACGCTCCTCATATATTCTTCATCTTTTCTAATAAGTACCGCCATCAAAGATTGGTAAACTGTATCTTCAAAATTAAGCGTGGAAAAATCCTGCCGATAGTAACCGACTTTCACGCCTTCAGTAATCGTGGCCCCCTTGGCCGTGCCATGCGCGATCGACTCCAATAAAGTCGTCTTACCGCTGCCGTTCGGACCTTTTAAGAGCAAATGATTGCCTTTGCGGAGCGTGACATGCACTTTCTTGGCGACCGGCTTGTGATTTTTGCCGAGCGTAGAAAACGATGTGATCTTGATCGCCTCACCGACGAAATCTTCCGGTATCGGGATAAGAAACGGTCTGATCATCCTATCTTCTTTCCGCACATCCACCATTTCTTCTTCGAGCTCTTCTGCCAGATTTCTCATCCGTTTGGCGACCAGGCGAAGCCGGCCTCCCTTGTGCGCGAAGGCGTTGGCCTGATCTTTTTTGGCTTGTATCTCTTTGGCGAGCTGAGCGTTTTTTTTATTTTCTTTATCAATACGCGCGGAGATTTCCCTGACTACATTATTATAGTTCCCCGCGTATTGTTCGATCTTCTTGGTGTAAACATCTAAATATAAGACACCGTCGGTAAAAGCATTTAAAAATTCCGCATCGTGCGAGATGACGACGACAGTCTTTTGATAATTCTTCAAAAAATCCGTCAGGTGCTCGATGCCAGCCTTGTCCAAATTGTTCGTCGGTTCGTCTAAGAGCAGAATATCTGGATTTTGAATGATAGCGGAAGCTAAAAGTAAACGAGCTTGTTGACCACCGGAGAAAGTCTTGATGATCCTATCATGCACTTTTTCATGCCCTCGCAAATTCACGACTTCGAGCGCCTCATCGATCATCGGATCAATAGCATAGATTTTTTTCGCAAAACGCTTTTGAAAAAAATCTCGGACCGATAAATTCATTTCCGGCCTTGGGATGACTTGGAGTGCCTGGGCGATCGAAAGTTTTTGGCCAATATGAAGATCGCCGGCCTCCGGCTGGAGCGCGCCGTTGATCAGGCCGAAAATGGTCGATTTCCCCGCGCCATTCTGACCCATCAAGGCAATTTTCATCCCTTTACGCAGAGAAAAACTCACCTCCTCGAGGATGTGTTTGTTGTGACCATATTCAAAATTTACGCGGTCGAATCGGACGACGATCTCGTTGGAAGACATAGATTACGATACTAGCACAAAAATTTATTTTTAGTGGCGAAGTTTAACTTTTTTTACTCAAGACACAAAAAATGATTCCTATCCAAAGGGATATCAGACCCAAAAGTATAGCCAGGCCAGAAAAAGCAAACGACAAAATTCCTAAATTTAACGCCGTAGTTAGGGTTGTGGCTGTGATCCACATATCTCTCGCAGTGTTAGCCATCATGACTGGCTTGCCATCGGCCCCCAAAATTGGCTTACCATCCGCGTCAAGTTTTTCGATCTGACGAGGCATTTCAGCAAAAGTCTTGCCACCTGTTGAGGTTAAGGTGTGCTTGCGAATTATATTGGCCTGAGCTTTAAGGGTGAACGGGCCGCGTACCGGCTGATTCGAAATCGAGGCGTCCTCAGGAGTGACAATCTTTTCTTGCACGACATTTTTATAAGTAAAATAAAGACCCCAGATACCGCCGGCAACCAAAACCACCCCAACCACTATCGCCAACACTGATGAAATACTAAGTAATCTTTTCATATTTTTTCTTGTAGCTATTTATAATATTCTTGATTATATAATAATCTTCAAGATTTTGCTCGGCGCCGTTTGCCCTTTAATAATGCGCACTTTTTCAGGCAAAACTTTGAAATGCTTAGCGATTAGCAGGTTAATCCTTTTATTGGCCATATTCCTCTCTGCCGGTTCTTTCACCGATGCTAAAAAGGTATCTTTATTTTTCACCACCAAGCTCTCTTTTTTCTGGCCAGTTTTTACTTTAACCTTGATGTACATGCCCAATATTTAATTTTAACCATTCTTCGATCTCATTTAGTAATATATCCTTATCTGCGGAACCGACTGAACCAGCAACTTTTACAGCTAAATCAACCAAATAATTTTCTATTTCTTTTTGGTATTCATTCTTAAACCACTTGCCATTAATCAAAATAAATACCATCATCGCCGCCGTAGCTGTCCTCTTGTTACCATTCCGAAAAGGATGATTTTTTATCAAACTGTAATACAAAATCGCAGCCTTCTTTTCCAGTGTCGGATAAAGTTCCGTACCATCGGCTAGTGCTCGTTGAGGATTGTTCAAAGCTGAATCAAGAAGAGATAATTCATGTGCTCCGAAATTGTCTATAGGATCCTCTTTGGAATCGAAAAGTGTCACCGCCATAGGGTGACACATCTTTTCCATAAGTCTTATATCTAAGTAATAAAAAGTCATATATCTTAAACTTTGTCGTATTCAGCAAGGCGCTCAAAAACACGCTTGTATTGAGTTACAGCTTTCTTCATGCCCTTTTCAACTAATTTATCAAGCTTTTTTTCTGCTGGATTGATAGTCTTTTTATTCAAAATTTTTGCAATCATTTTCTTCATTTATTACCATAATACCACACATACTATACCCCATCAATGAATGGTATTTGCCCAACAGGAATTACTGATAACTCTTCCCATTTACTGTTTACTTTATGGTAAATACTTATAGTATCAAGTTTCGTTTCATATTGCGGTTTGGGTGCTGATTGTAAATACTTCTGAATCTCTTCAGATTTATCTGGGGTCAAAAATCTGGCGACTGAAGCGTGCAGGTTCATTTCTCGATTAGCCCTATCATCCTCGGGCAAATCCGGCATAGACTTTAAGAAGTCTAATAAATTTTTGATAAAAAAAAGAGCATCGTCATCAGCTATGGCCTTCCACGCGATTGTCCCGCTTTCCCAAAAGAAATAACCATCCACTTTAACCTCGCCTACTTTTTGCGTCCGGCAAAATTCTTTTAGGTGCCCTGTTAAAGACTTAATGTCTTCAAATTCAAACGGGGCTTTAAAGGTCAGGTGCGGTACGGAGCGATCGTGTAGCGGCAAAATCCCAAACAGCTTAGAAAGTTTCTTGGTTTCTTCTTCATGAGCCTGGCGAATCAATTTGGGTAATGTAAAACCAATAAAATATTGCATTTAAATTTATTAAATTAAACTATTCGCCTATTCGGGCGAATTAGCCGATAGACAAGGGGTTTAAATTAAAGTTTATTTTTATATTCCTCTCTGATTTCCTTTCGCAGTAATTTTTTTATTTCTTCGTTGGAAAGCGGTTCCAGGGTTTTATATTTACCGTACCTTTTATCAAAAATATCTTTCATGTCGGGAAATTGTTTTATTTTATCTCTATAATCTCTAGCGAGAAGAAAGGCGGTTGTGCCTTTTGGCAAAAGCGCAATTTTCTCCAACTTATAACCAAGCATTTCTTTATATTCCACGGTATGGTTAGGGTTTGTGAATAAAGATATTATTTGGTTATCCCTCAAATCATCGAGGAACATCCTGTCAGTTTTATAGGGCACAGCTTTTATCACAATGTGATTAGGTAAGGGCCGTCCTTCCATATCTGTAGCCATCTCGTCAAAAGAGAGCGCTAAATCTGGAATCTCTTCCGCCAATGTTCTGTAATAAAGCTCAAGATTGTCACCCCTTTCTATGTTTGTCAAAAAATCGCTGGTCTCGTCTAAAAATCTCTCATTCGCCTCTTCTCTGCTAGCCCTGGCCATTTCCAATGGATCCCGTTCGGCCGGCTGCCTGATAATACCCTTGGCCTGATTAAGCAAATCTTCCATCTTCTTTTCATCTTCCGGATTTGGTTTGTATTTTTCGCTCATAAATTTATTTTAACACAAAACTCTATGCCGCCACCTTCTAATTAAACTATTCTTTTACGGCAAGGACCGTCCTTGCCGTAGGCCTTCGAGTTTTTGGGGACACCCAACTAAATGATCATCCACCATGCCGACGGCTTGCATGAAAGCGTAAGTTATAGTGGAACCGCGGAATTTAAAGCCGTGCCGGCCCATGTCTTCACTCATCGCATCGCTTAGGGCGGTTTTGGCCGGCAGATCTTTGAGGATTTTGGGTTTATTCACAATAGTCTTGCCTTTCGTGAAACCCCAGACATATTTATCAAACGAGCCGAATTCTTTTTGGATATTTAAAAAACATTGGGCGTTGTTTATCGCCGCTTTGATTTTTAGCGAGTTGCGAATAATACCGGCGTCTTTCATCAAAGAATTAATTTTCTTCGTATCAAATTTCGAGACCTTCTTGACGTCAAAATTCGCAAAGGCCCGGCGGAAGTTCTTCCGCTTGTGCAAAACCGTGCGCCAGCTTAAACCGGCTTGGAAACTCTCTAAGATCAGGAATTCAAAAAGCACACGATCATCGTGGATAGGTCTGCCCCATTCTTGGTCGTGATACTTAATCATCAGTGGATCATTCGCTGGCCAAGGACAACGGTTATTTTTTTTCATTTAATTTAGATGAAATCATATCGCGCGCCGTCCATTGAAGCGCTTACTAATTTAGAGTGATGCTTTTGAGGATGATAGGGTCGAGCGGTTTGTCGGAGCTGTCGGTTGAGACGGAGTTGATGGCGGTAACGACATCGAGCCCAGCTGTAACTTTTCCGAAGACGGTGTGCTTGGTGTCTAAGAAGTTATTCGCGGCGGTGTTGATGAAAAATTGGCTACCGTTGGTGTTCGGACCGGAGTTCGCCATGGCGATAGTGCCAATGTCATTCCTGTTAGTCGCGGTAATCTCATCGGCAAATTTGTAACCCGGTCCGCCTGTGCCCCACAATGCCTTCTGGGCATCATCTTTGGAAAGCGGGTCGCCACCTTGGTTCATAAAGTCTTTAATGACGCGGTGAAACTTCGTACCGTCATAAAACCCTTTCTTGGCTAAAGTAGTGAAATTCTCCACTGTCTTCGGCGTGGCGGAATTAAATTCAATAGTAATATCTCCTTTGTTGGTGTGTAATATGGCGCTCATAATTTTTTCTTCTGTTTTAGTTTCAACTTGATTAATAATGGCTTTCGATATTTCCGGTGTGGCGACTGGCTTATTGTTGTTTTTAGTCAGCAACCAATATCCCGCCCCAGCGACCCCTATAAGTATTATAAATATGATAATTTGTTTCATATTTTTATATTAACATAAAAAAGTCCCGCTAAAATAACAGGGACTTTTTATTGTAAAATCTCATTGATCAATTCTTTGACGCCAATCTTTTTGTCTACCGAGAAAGGGATAATTGTATGCGGCCCAATTAAGCCCTCAATCTTTTGGAATTGTTTTTTTAGGTCGGATTTCTTAATTTTATCGATCTTGTTGGCCACTATTATTATGTCTTTGCCGTTTTGCTCCAAACTTTGGAGCATGTCCAAGTCCCCCTCCATCGGGCCGACATTAGCATCGATAATCAGGACGACTTTCTTCTGCTCGGCGCCGGAATCAAACAGATACCATTTAATTAATTGGAAGATCCTCTCCTGCCCTTCTTTGTTCACCTTGGCGAAGCCGTAACCCGGCAGATCGACTAAATAATGATCTTCATTAATCAAAAATAAATTAATCTCTTGGGTCAGGCCCGGGAAAGAGCTCGTCTTGGCCAGATTTTTATTATTCGTTAGGACATTGATGACGGAAGACTTGCCGACATTGGACCGCCCGATAAAGGCGACTTGCGGCTTGCCGTCAGAAAGCATCGGATCTTCACCGACTATTCCCTTAATAAACTTGGCCGATGTGATCTTCATAATCTATACACTAACACAAAACGCCCTTTGGGGCGTTTTGTGTTCTCTAAGCTATTTTGCCTTTTTAGGCTTCTTCATTTCTTTTCTGTCTCTGTTGTTTCCTTTGGCCATATTATTTTTATTAAACTGATAATGACTTTCTCTTCCTCCAATATTTTAATCAAAAATATTGGCGAGGTAAGTATTGATTTCACGCTGATCAAATTCATAGAAATATTTGCTTTCTTTATAGAGCCTGCGGGCCAGCGTCACTCCGACGAATCTCCAGTGCCACGGTTCATACTGATAATAGCTATTATTTTGCGGATAAGAAAGGACGAACCCGTATTTCTGGGCGTTATTCATGAGCCAGACATATTCCGGCGTCTGATTAAATCCTGCCCAAGTCTCAGCTGTAGCCGTTGTCGCGAAGTCAACGGTCGTGCCCAGCTGATGTTCCGAGTATCCTTGTTCAGCCGAGAATTGGTTGGCTGTCCCTGCGCCGTAGGTGAATTTATAAGTTGATTTAAGAACCGATTGATCGCTGAAGGTGCGGTAGGCCGAGACGACGCCCAAGTTAAGCCCCTCCGCCTTTGCGTCGTTAAATAATTTCTCCAGATAGGGCGAGACATCGACATGAATCTTGAGAATTTTGTCTTGCACAAAAGTGAAAACGGGGTTGATGCCGGTCAGCTCCGTAGGCACATAATGCTCGTTTAAAAAATAAGATTTGGAATACTTCTGCAGAAGCTCCGGATCGGTCTTGCTTAGTTTGTCGAGCGCGCCGACGGTATCGGAAATATCTCCGAGTTCATTTTGGATATCTTGCTGAATATCAGTGGCCTGGCCTAACAGCGCTTCATTTTCGCTCTTGAGAGTTTGGAGCGCTAATTCCAGGTTGCCGATTCTGCTTTCCAATCCTTCTTTTTCAATTTTTTCTGCTTGAAGTTTCGCAGGAAGATCCCCTAATAACGCCTGGCTTCGATACTCCGTGAAGCCGATTATGTCGGCAATAAGAAGTATCACGAGGATAATTCCCAATAGGTGTCTTCTGGTAAAAATTTGAGGAAAAAGCGGTTCCATAAATATATTATAACATTTGATTAAAAATAAATTTACATTTCTAATACATTTTGGTGTCTTTACTATACCAAGTTAGAACCTATTTTCAAAATCGTAATCACTAGCGTTCCCCGCGCGCTTGCGCGCCACCACGCTAAGCGTGGTGCTTCTGCTGAAGCAGAAGTGCGGGTGAACGCTCTGCACTCCGCTACAATGTTTTTTGGGCAAAGGAGGCGGAGTACAGAAATGCGGAACGCGAGCGAAATTTTGCGAAATGCTGGGGGTGTGGGGGAAAGTATTTCGCAAAATTCGCTTCGCGTATTCCTGATTTTTTGGCGGGATTTGGGCGGGGCGGGCATTCCTAAAAATACAAACACTAGAAAAAGAATTTATAAAATGATAGTATATAAATGTGAATACTCACATTTATATTGATGGAGCGAATTTACACAAAGGTTCTATTGAACTTGGCTTTAATATTGATTATAAAAAATTTCGTGGGTGGCTTTCTCAAAAATATAAATCAAACAAAATATATCTTTTTCTCGGTTTGATACCAAAATATGCACGACTCTATGAACATTTGCAAGAATGTGGATATATTTTGATTTTCAAAGAAACGACCACAAATGCAAAAGGAGAAACAAAAGGAAATTGCGACGCGGAATTGGTTTTGAAAGTCATTTCAGATTATTATGAAAAATCTTTTGACAGTTGTGTCATAGTTTCTGGTGACGGAGATTTTTCATGTGTAGTAGATTTCCTTTCAAAACGAAATGCCATACATTCAACGATTGTTCCAAACAAT
>Ga0209342_10001047_pt1 | contig 31308 bp, 29 predicted proteins | sample RifCSP16_2_FD_184023 | JGI IMG/M metagenome (GOLD analysis project Ga0209342, IMG submission 184023) | Soil microbial communities from Rifle, Colorado - Rifle CSP2_sed 16_2 (SPAdes) (version 2) | ecosystem: Environmental > Terrestrial > Deep subsurface > Rock core/Sediment | place: Rifle...
TATCTATAAAATTCTTTATTTTCGGTCCAAAAAGGTAAACAAGCCCTGCCACGATAAAAAACCTCCCCGAACGGCTGACGGCCGATGCAATAATGAATGTCCAGATATTAATCTTGCAAACGCCCGCTGCAATGGTAAAGACCTTATAAGGGATGGGTGTGAATCCAGCAATGGCTACGGCAGTGAAAGCGTTGGCGTTATACTTATCTTTAACGTAGTTAAATTTATCCGTTACCCCATAAAGATCCAGGATGGGCAGTCCTATATGCTCGAAGAATTGGTATCCGATAAAATAACCAAAACCTCCGCCTAAAACAGAACCTGCTGAGCAGATTGCGGCATATTTGAAAGATTTTTTCGGCAGTGAGAACGCAAGCGCCATTAAGAGTACATCCGGTGGTATTGGAAAGAATGAGGATTCACAAAAAGCTAGTGCAAAAAGGGCAATGGATCCATAAGGAGTGTGTGCCCAGTGTAACGTCCATTCATAAAGTCTTCTGTGTAAACCTGCTTTCTTAACGTGAGGTAATTCTATTTGTTCTAAATGGTTCATATCTGCTCCTTAAAGTGAGACGAAGGGGGGGGTAGGTGTAATAGAATAACAAAAACATCTTGATATGTAATACACATATTATTACATCTCCTAAACATCGTAGCACAAACTCCATTTCCAGTCACTAAATTTTTATTATGGTAAATTTTCCCCACGCCACATGCAAGGACTTTTGCTTTTCAGGTATGCTTTTTTGATGTTGAAGAGTGTTGCCAGCTTTTCTGTTTCGGTAGTTTAAATGAGGAAGGTAAAAACAGTTAACGATGAGGGAAATTTCAACATAATGTCAGATGAAAGTCAAGTGAAATTTAAATAACGGGAAAGAGTTTTAATTTGACAATGAGAAGCTTTTCGCTATAATAAAAAGGCTTAATATTATATAGAATGAGAATGGTTTACCGTTAGGGATTGACAATAAATAATCTGAACTTGTATAGACGACCCGACTGGACGTCTGTACTTGTCCGACACTTCGACAGGCTCAGTACGGGCACTTTGAAGATCAGGCACTGTCAGGGCTAAAGCCCAATTCAGACTTCGTCGTGAGCTCAGTCGAACGATAAGACCGTCACTAACCCCAGCCTTAAGGCTGGGGTTAGTGAGTACACGTCCTACCGGGGCTTTAGCCCTGATGGCACAGCAACATGAAGTTGTTCATGTTATTTATTGTCAATCCCTTAGGAGAATAAGCACTTGCGCAGTGATAAAATTACTAAGGGACTCGAGCGTGTTCCAGCTCGGGCACTCTTATATGCAACAGGTCTTAGCAGAGAAGATTTAGGCAAACCGTTTATTGGGATTGCAAGTAGCTTTACAGATCTCATTCCCGGTCATATACACATGCGGTCGCTGGAAAGAGCGATCGAAAAAGGAATCCATGCAGGTGGTGGGATTAGCTTTATCTTTGGTGTTCCAGGTATTTGTGATGGAATTGCAATGGGACACGAAGGGATGCATTATTCACTTGCATCAAGAGACCTTATTGCCGACATTGTTGAATGTGTCGTGAATGCCCATTGTCTGGACGGGCTGGTAATGCTGACAAACTGTGATAAGATTACTCCAGGCATGTTGATGGGTGTTGCCAGACTAGACATTCCAGGGATTGTTGTGACTGCAGGCCCTATGATCTCAGGTAGATATGGGAAACAGAGATTATCTTTGGTAAAAGACACCTTTGAAGCTGTGGGAAGAAGGCGTAAGGGGGAGATTACAGATGATCAACTATCCTGTCTTGAGATGGAGGCATGTCCAGGTCCTGGTTCGTGTCAGGGACTTTACACTGCGAATACTATGGCATGCGTGTCTGAGGCTTTGGGGATGTCATTGCCACGGTGTGCTGCGGCGTTGGCGATTTCTTCTGAAAAGGAAAGGATCGCTTATAAGAGTGGACAGCAGATTGTGGAGTTGGTTAGAAAGAGCGTTACCGCCAGAAAAATTATGACTCAAAAAGCCTTTGAGAATGCCATTATGATTGATATGGCGCTCGGTGGCTCTACAAATTCATGTTTACATATTCCTGCGATTGCTAAAGAGGCAGGGGTAGAAATTGATTTAAAATTGTGTGATACGATCAGTGCAAAAACTCCGCATATAACGAGCTTGCAGCCGGGAGGTGACTATTTATTAGAAGATTTATATTATGCGGGTGGGATTCCGGCTGTCATGAAGCGCTTTTATAACGACTTAAACGATGGTTTATCAGTTAGTGGTTTAAGTATAAAAGAAATTGCAAGGTCGGCAGAAGTTTGTGATGAAGATGTTATCCGTACAAAAGAAAAGGCGTATCATAAAGAAGGTGGAATTGCCGTTTTGTATGGAAGCTTGTCGCCCAATGGCGCTGTGATTAAACAGAGCGCTGTCTCTGAGAAGATGATGCGGTTTAGGGGTAAGGCGAAGGTGTTTGACAGTGAAGAAACTGCGATGAAGGCCATTATGAATTCACAGATCAAAGAAGGTATGGTCGTGGTGATACGATACGAGGGGCCACGTGGTGGGCCGGGGATGAGAGAAATGCTGGCGCCTACAGCAGCGCTTGTGGGAATGGGCTTAGGGGAATCAGTGGCATTAGTTACCGATGGGCGTTTTTCTGGTGGCACCCAGGGACCTTGCATTGGACACGTGTCTCCAGAGGCAATGGTTGGTGGTCCTCTTGCGATGGTGGAGGATGGTGACGAAATAATTATAGACATACCGAATCGGAAATTAGATATAAGTATTACAGAAGAATTGCTCGCAAAGCGTAAGGCGAAATGGACCCCTCCTAAACCAAAGATAACACAGGGCATGCTGGCTAGATATGCAAGATGTGTGACGTCTGCGGATAAGGGGGCAGTGTTAGTAGCAGGATAGAAAAGGTCTTGCGGGGGTGTTTTGCGTATTTAAACCTTTCTGTAACAGGATTGCTACCCGGTGGTGTAATGGTAACACTAGAGATTTTGGTTCTCTCATTGGAGGTTCGAGTCCTCCCCGGGTAGCCATTGTATTTTATAGACAGTGGCGAAGTTTATTTAATTTTGCATTTTTTATTGAATGTCATGAATGATGGGAAAAGCCACAGCGGTTATTCTTGCTGCAGGAAAAGGGACGCGTATGCGGTCTGCAAGACCCAAGGTACTCAACGAGGTGTGTGGGATAACCCTTTTGGAATGTGTGATTGAGGCTGTTCAAGATGCGAATATATCGTCGATAATTGTAGTTGTCGGAGATAAAAAAGAAGAAGTAAAAGATAGTCTTAAAGGAATATCTGTCAAGATTGTAGAACAGCAAGAGCAGTTGGGAACGGCACATGCTGTTCTGTCGGTTTAAGCGAAATTGCGCCTCGTAATAAAAAAGGCGAGTTTTATTTGACTGACATTATTTCGATCTTTTACCGTAAGGGAAAGAAAATTGAGGGGCTTGAGAGTATAAATACTACTGAGGTGTTAGGGATAAATACCCAGCGGGAGTTAGCGGCTGTCAGCCAAATAAGACGCGATGAAATTATAGGTTATTTTATGGATAAAGGTATAACCATTGTTGACGCCGCAAATACGTTTATTGAAAGTCACGTCGAGATCGGTGAGGGAACAAAGGCGTATCCTTTTATTACTTATATTTGTAAAAATGTAGTTATTGGCCAACGATGTTGTATCGGCCCTTTCGCATATATAAAGGCAGATGCAAAGATAGAGGACGATGTGGAGGTTCCTGGTATGATGGATAAAGCAGGTCTTTTTTCCAGGATAGAAGGATAAATATGGATAAAAAAAGAAGGCTGGAGGATATAAACCACTTAAAGATTTTTTCGGGAAATGCGAATCCTGCTCTGGCAAAGAAAATTTGCGAACACCTGTCAATTCAACTGGGAAACGCCTATGTAGGCCGTTTTCCCGATGGTGAAATTGACCTGAAGGTAAATGAGGATGTTCGTGGTGCCGATGTTTTTTTGGTACAACCTACATGTTTTCCTGTCAATGAAAATTTAGCAGAATTGCTGATATTTATGGATTGTTTAAAGCGGGCATCGGCTGCACGCATTACAGCCGTACTGCCGTACTATGGGTATGCAAGAAAGGATAGAAAAGACGAGGGACGAGTACCTATAACAGCTAAGTTAGTGGCAAATCTTATTACAGAGGCAGGTGCAGACCGTGTGCTTACCATGGATTTGCATGCCGCTCAAATTCAGGGATTTTTTGATATCCCTGTAGATCATTTGCTTGCCTTTCCTGTAATATCAAAATATTTCGAAAGGTTGGTTTCGTCAGACCTGGTGGTGGTGACTCCAGACGTTGGGGGTATAAAACTGGCCAGAAATTATTCCAAGAAATTGGGGATAAAAATGGCCATTGTGGATAAGCGAAGGGTAGGCCCCGATGAGACGGAAATTGGATTCGTAATAGGCGACGTAGCGAATAAAAATGTGGTAATGATTGACGATTTAATTGCTACGGGGGGTTCGATTGCCCAGGCAGCGAATGTGCTCAAAGAAAGGGGCGCAAAAGATATTTATGTGGGTGCAACCCATCCTGTGTTCTGCGGGTCTGCAGTAGAAAAACTGTCATCTGCGCCTATTAAGGAAATCGTAGTGACCGATACAATACCTCTTTCTGAGAAGGCAAAGGGATTGAACAATAAAATAAAGGTATTGTCTATTTCTGAACTTTTAGGAGATGCGATAATGAGAATTCACCGTCATGAATCGGTGAGTTCTCTGTTTGTTTAATAATTTTTGTTTTTGGGAGTAAAATTATAGATGAAAATCTTGGAATTAAAGGCGGAAAAAAGAACGACAAAGGGCAGTAAGGCTGTTAAAAAGCTTAGAGAGTCCGGACAAATCCCAGCGATATTATATGGGCATAAACAGGACAATGTTATGCTTTGTCTGAATGAACACGATTTTACACGCATCCTTCATACTGGGACAAGGATGATTGATTTAACCGTTGATAATAAGAAAGAATCTGCACTTATAAAGGATGTTCAATATGATAATCTCTTAGACTGTGTACTTCATGTGGATTTCTCGCGGATTGATTTGACGGAAAGGGTGAAACTGCGTGTGCAACTTGAGTTACATGGAGAGTCTGTGGGAGTGAAGGAAGGCGGTGTGTTAACCCACGTCATGAAGGATGTAGAAATAGAATGCCTTCCAACTGCTATCCCTGAGAAAATAAAAGTAAATATATCTGAACTGGGATTGGGTAAGGCGATTCACGTTAAGGAATTGCCTGTGCTGGAAGGTGTTCAGTATATATCAGAGCCTGAATCAGTTGTTGCGTCTGTGCACCAGATTGTAGAGGCAAAAGCCGTATCAGAAGAGGAATTGCTGGCCGAACCAGAAGTCATTACCAAGAAACCAAAAGAGGGAGAAGAAGCAGCTGCTGCGGAGTCTGCAAAAAAGACTTAACGTGGTATGTGATCAATGAAGATTATTGTTGGTCTGGGCAATCCTGGGGAAAAATATTTGAAGACGAGACACAATTTGGGTTTTATGGTAATAGATCGGCTTGCACAGCAACTTGAAATGGAGTATGCTCAAAAAAAGTTCCAGTCCCTCTTTTGTAAGAAGTCTGTAGATCAGGAAGAGATTGTCCTGTTAAAACCGCAGACGTTTATGAATTTGAGCGGAGTTGCCGTGAAAGAAGCTGTAGATATGTATAAATGCTCGCTGAATGATCTCATGGTCATATGCGATGATCTGGACATGCCCCTGGGGAAAATACGTATTAGATGCAGTGGTGGATGTGGGGGGCATCGGGGGCTAGAATCTATCGCAGACCGCTTGGGCTCTACAGATTTTTCTCGTTTAAGAATTGGGATAGGGCGCCCTGCGGATGGAGATCCGAGTGATTATGTCCTCTCCCCATTTTCTAAAGAAGAAGATCACATGAAAGAAGAAGCCATTGAAGAGTCCTATCGGGCATTAAAAACCTGGATGTTTGAAGGCATCGAGGCTTGTATGAATAAATTTAATTGACCTTTTGTTGTGTATAGACTTGTCCTCGTGAAAACGGGGAAAGGTATAAAATAGTTTTGTATTTTATAGTATAAATGTCAAAAGCAGGAGGAATAGAATTTGAGGATGTACGAAGGGTTGTTTTTAATTGATAATGCTCATGCCAGCACAGAGTGGGATAATGCGGTCAAGCACATTCAGGATATTCTGCAAAAGAACGGTGCGGAGATACTAAAAACCGAAAAGTGGGGCGAAAAAAAATTAGCATATAAGATCAAAAGTCATAAACGCGGGACATACCTGTTGGTCCATTTTAATGCTAAAAATTCAGCCATCGCAATGGTCAGAAGGGATTTCCAACTTTCTGATTATATTATACGTTTTTTAATTATAAAAGATGATAAGATTGAGGATTTATCTCAGATAGGCGCAGTTGTACCGGTAGCAGAAAAGGATATTGATAAAATACCTGAGATACCGGTAGTGGATTTATTAGTTGAAAACGATGTGTCTGTTAAACTTGCAGAAGAAGTATAGGATTTTAAAGACGCAGGCCGTACTTTGGGGTTCACAAACTTGATAGAGACTCTATATAAACATGTCCTCGTGAAAACGGGGAAATGAATTTGTAAAGTATTTAAATAGGTTTTTTGATAGGAGTAAGGTATGGCAAGTCTTAATAAAGTGTTTCTTATGGGGAACCTCACGAGAGACCCTGAGCTGAGATATACCCCGGCAGGATTGGCGATTGCAAGCTTTGGAATAGCGATCAATCGGGCTTGGACTGCTAAAACCGGGGAACAGAAGGAAGATGTGTGTTATGTTGAAATCAATATCTTTGGGCGCAGAGCGGAGGTTGTAGGCGAATACCTCAGTAAGGGGAATCCGATTTTTATTGAAGGTCGTTTGCAATTTAATCAATGGGAAACTAAGGATGGACAAAAACGAAGTACGCTCCGTGTTGTTGCTGATAATTTCCAATTTATTGGGGTACCGGCTAAACGTCCTGTGGAAGACACAGGCTTGTCATCCAAGGCGGGTAAGCAACCTGAAGTGATACCCGAAGATGTCAATCTTGATATTAACAATGAAGAAATTCCATTTTAGTCTTGTCCTCGTGAAAACGGGGAATAGGTTTATAGAATTTTTTATAAAAGGATAAATGATGTATGAGTAAAAAAGAGTTTAATAAAACGAGTAAGTGTCGGTTTTGCAGGATGGGTGTCGATGAAGTGGATTACAAAGATTCGATATATTTACCAAAGCTTGCAACTTCTCAAGGAAAGCTTTTTTCCAGAAAGCGTTCTGGAAACTGTGCCCATCACCAGCATTCGGTAAAGGTTTCTATTAAAAGGGCGAGGTTTATGGCGCTACTTCCGTATGTGGCCTAGGAGGATATAATCATGGAATTGTTGTTGAAGAAAAATGTAGACAAGCTCGGCAGAATTGGCGACATTGTGAAAGTAAAGAAAGGGTATGCCAGAAATTATTTGCTGCCCAAAGGGTTAGCAACAAATGTTTCTCCTGCCAATTTAAAGCAGATAGAAAAAGAAAAGATAAAGATGGAGTTGCTATTGAAGGAAGAGAGGGAGCGGTTGCTGGGGGTATTGGAAAAACTTTCTACAGCTTCCTGTGCGATTCCTGCAAAGGCAAACGAAGAAGGCAAACTCTTCGGTTCTGTCACGTCCGTTCATATCGCAGAGGCGCTGGTAAAGGGGGGATATCCTGTAAATGAAGAGATGGTGAAATTGGATAGTCCAATAAAGGTTTGTGGTGAGTTTGATGTCACGATTGCCCTGAATATAGAAATGCAAACGAAGTGTAAGGTAACAGTGGTGAATGAGGATATGGTTCAGCCAGAGAAAGGCATAGTTTCTTTATAACAGTTCAGCTCATCGCAGAGAACGTTGATATCGCAGAGGTTATTAGAGAATAGACAAAAAAGTTATGCGGGTTTTTCCCCTCCCCCTTTATCCCCCTCCGTGAGGGGACAGGAGGAGGAATCCGCATTTCTCTGCGTTCGTTCGACTGAGATCACGACGAAGTCTCAGCGTCCGTTGCGGTGAGCTATTACGTTTTTTTAAGGTAGTGACTGATGGTTGTTGAGTCCATACTTGAACGCACGATGCCTCAGAGTATTGAGGCTGAAATGAGTGTCTTGGGCGCAATGATACTGGATAACGAGGTTATTAACCTTGTTATCCCGATATTGAATAAGCTGAGTTTTTACAAAACGGCGCACCGGGAACTATATCAGGCAATAGTTGATGTCTATGATAAGGGACAGCCAGTTGATTTAGTTGTTCTTCGGGAGGAATTGAAAAAGCGTTCGCTGCTGGAAAAAGTTGGCGGTGTGGAATACTTGATGGAATTGGAAGAGGCCGTCCCCACAATAGGAAATGTAGAATATTATGCGAATATAGTGCGTGAGAAAGCTATAAAAAGAAATCTGATCGAGGTTGCAGCTACCATACAAAAACAATCCTTCGAAGAGTCCACAGATACCGAGTATTTGTTGGATGCCTCGGAACGGGCTATCTTCGATATCACCCAAAAGAAATTTAATACCGCATCTACAAGGTTAAACGAAATCCTCAAAGAAACATTCAGCCGCATTGAAAATCTCCATGACAGACAAAGCAGATTGACCGGATTGTCTGCCGGATTTTATGATTTGGATGATATTACCTGTGGATTACAACCATCAGAACTTATTATCGTAGCTGCAAGGCCGAGTATGGGAAAAACGAGCCTTGTGCTGAATATTGTTGAACACGTTGGGGTAGTAGAAAAAAAGCCGGTCGTGATATTTTCCTTAGAGATGTCAGCACAGCAGGTGGCGCAGAATATGCTTTGTTCGCATGCGCGGATAGATGCGCACAAATTACGGATGGGTTTTTTAGACGATAAACAGTGGAGTGATCTTTCTTATGGACTTGGGTCACTTTCAGAGGCGCCAATCTTTATAGACGACACACCCGGTCTTACGGTGCTGGAAGTGCGTGCAAAGGCGCGCAGGTTGAAGGCGCAATATGATATTCAACTGGTTGCTGTGGATTATTTACAGTTGATGGAGTCTTCGCGAGCGGAGAATCGTCAGCAGGAAATTTCAGTAATTTCAAGACGTTTAAAATCACTTGCCAGAGAATTGGAGATACCGGTAATTGCCGTGTCTCAATTAAATAGGTCTGTGGAATCAAGAGAGGGGCACAGGCCCAGGATGTCAGACTTGCGTGAATCGGGATCAATCGAACAGGATGCAGATGTTATTGTTCTTTTGCACAGAGATAATTATTACGATCCTGATAAGGATAATACAGCGGAACTTATTATTGCAAAGCAGCGCAATGGGCCGACAGGGGTGGTAAAGTTGACGTTTCTGTCGCACTTTATGCGTTTTGAGAGTTTAGCCTCTATGGGTAACAAATGAAACCGAATAGGGTTTTATTACAGGCAACGAGCATTATCGTAGCGCTTGTTATAACCTTATATTTCAGCTATGCAAAGGTAGTTTGCGCTGAAACACAGGGAAAGATAGTACGTATTATTAAAAAAATTGAGATCAAGGGCAATCAACGAATAAGTACGACTGCAATAAGGAGCAGCATTCGCGCGCGAGAAGGCGATCCTTATGATCCACAATTGGTGAGTCAGGACGTGGATGCTATTTGGTCGTTAGGGTTCTTTGACAATATAGGAGTCGAGCTTGAAGAACTGAGAGACGGGCTGAAGGTTGTGTTTCTTGTTACCGAACGCGCAGTAATTGACGAGATACAGTTTCAAGGCAATAAGAAGATTAAGACCAAAAAACTGAAGAAACAAATCGGGATAAAAGAGGGTGATTACATAAAGCCCTATCTCCTGAAACTCGACGAAGACAAGATTAAAGAACTATACATTAAAAAATGTTTCCAGCGAATACTTGTGTATGCTGAAAGTAAAGTGGTAGATGGTAAAATGGTCGTTGTCTTTAATATTGAAGAAGGTACTAAGATTCGCATTGCGAAGATAACGTTTACCGGTAATGATAATTTTAAGAGTAGAAAACTCCTAAAGCAGATGGAAAGCCGCCAGAAGCATTTTCCGACATTTATATTTCCAGGCCGATTTGAACAAAAAAAGTTTGAATCCGATATTGGCAAAGTAAAAGAATTTTACATGAATAACGGCTGGTTGGATGTCGATGTCGGGTGGGATATAACCTATAGCGAAGACAATACCAAGATGTTCTTAAATATTCATGTAAAAGAAAGAGAAAGATATTACGTCGAAAACTTACGAATACAGGGAGAAACGCTTTTTACCGAGGAAGAATTAAAGGAGAAATTAAAATTGAAGGAAGGCGGCCCTTTCTTTCTGGATGCGGTCGAAAAAGATACCTATCAACTCCGTTTGACTTACGGAGAACAGGGATATATTGCTGCTTCTGTCAAAGAAAAACACGTCTTTAGTGCTGAAGGTACAAAGGTGGATGTCTCTTTCACCGTAGACGAGAAGGACAGATATTATATCGAAAAGATTAAAATATCAGGAAATGATAAGACGAGAGATAATGTCATTCGGCGACAGGTAACATTTAATCCCGGCGAAAGGCTGGATACAGAAAAAATACGCGACAGTCAGAGGCGTCTTACCAATACCGGATATTTTGATATGGAATCGGGCGCGCCTGCGGGGATTAATTTTGAACCCGGCTCTGAAGCCAACAAACAAAACGTATTAATAGATGTGAAAGAAGGAAGAACCGGTATGTTACGGTTTGGCGGTGGTTACGGCGCAAACATTGGGGCATTTGGTGATATTTCTTACACTGATCGGAATTTCGACGTCTTTGATCTGCCAAAAAGCTGGAATGATTTTCTGCAGGGCAACGCCTTCCGTGGAGCGGGCGAGATATTAACTTTGCGTTTTAGTCCTGGTTTTTACAGGACAGAAATCATGTTATCGTTAACCAACCCCTCGGTGTTCGACTCTCCTTACAGCGCCGGCGTGAGTTTGTTTGATTATCTTAGATGGTATCAGGAATATCAGCAACAAAACATAGGTTCAAGGGTTTCTATAGGAAGAGAAATCCAGAGAGATTTTTTTGTAAGATTAAGCCCGGAGTTCGATGTTATCGATATCAAAAGGCAGGATGACGAAGTAAACACTCCCCAGGATGTGCTGGATGTTGAAGGGAGCAATTTAAAAGCAGGTATTACTTTATCAGCGAATATAAATAGAACCGATAATGTCTATGCGCCGGCGAAAGGGTACGAGGGTGAGTCTTCTCTTGAATTTGCCGGGTTAGATGTGGATATAGCAAAGTATAAATTCCAGACGACAAAATACAACACACTCTTTGAAATACCTAAATGGGGTAAACATGTTCTTGCCTATGGAGGTACTTTTGGTATTGTAGAGCCAACGTCTGGAAGTGAAGTTCCTATATTTGAAAGGTTTTTTGCGGGTGGTTACGGCTCTCTGAGAGGATTTGAGTATAGAGGTATAGCGCCTGTTGATGAGAAAACAGGTGACCAAATTGGTGGCGATCTATTGGTTGTAATGAATGCAGAATACCTTGTTCCCATATATAAAGATATTCTTCGTGCCGCGGTTTTTATTGACACTGGAAAGGCTGATGAAAAAGTCAGTGATATTAATTTAGATCACTTCAGGTTGTCAACGGGTGTTGGATTAAGAGTGAACATTCCTTTTCTCGGCCGTTCTACGATAGCGATTGATTACGGTATTCCTGTTATAAAAGAGGAAGGGGATGAGATTCAGGCATTTTCGTTTAATTTCGGAGGGGGCAGCAGCTTTTAATTATGAAATTAGAAAAATCATGTAGGAAGAATAGTGGAAAGATACAGTTTATTTTTGGCGTTATTGCAAGCATTTTGTGTCTGTGTTTGTTTACTTTGGGTGATTTACAGGCAAAAGAAGCGGGGGGAGTCAGCGCGCCTTCAATGGGTATAAAGATAGGGGTGGTTGATTTAAACTCGGTATTTGAAAAATATGAAAAGCGAAAAGCATCTGATACGCAGCTAAAAGAACAGGAAAAGCAGTATCAAAAAATTATCAACGACAAGAAGAAAGAATTGGTCGGTCTGAATGAAAAGATACAGTTGTTGGATTTGGGGAGTGAGTCCAGAAAAAGGGACGAAGAAACCTTTGAAAAAAAGAATATGGAGTTGGAATCCTACGCGAAATTTGCTGAGAAGAGTCTTATGAAAAAGTATAAGGACTATTTTGGAAGTCTCTATACAGAAGTCTGTAAAGAAGTAGAAGACATCGGTAAGCGTGAACAATATGATTTGATTATTAAAAAGGAAGAGCCAGAACTCCAGAGTGGGGGAATTTCTGAATTACAGTTTAAAGTGGGGATAAAAACAGTTTTGTATCATTCTGAATCAGTTGATATCACAAATCAGGTGATTAATAACTTAAACAAAAAATATTCCGAAACGAGCAAGGGAAAGTAGTTCGTGGACAGCGCACAAAAGACAATTGGGAGAGAAGCCGAATGCTCCGGAATCGGGATGTTTAGAGGGGAGTCCACAAGTCTCCATTTTAAACCGTCACCATTGAACTCGGGTATATCTTTTGTCCGTGTAGATTTGCCCAATCGGCCGGGGGTACGTGCTCATGTACATTCCCTGTCAAGTAATTATAAGCGCATTTTTCTGAAGAACGAAGAGGCCGAGGTGGAAAGCGTAGAACATCTGATGGCAGCTTTGGCTGGGTTAGGGATCGACAATATCGAAATAGAAATAAATGGCAGGGAAGTTCCCGCAGGGGACGGGAGTGCAAAACTTTTTTTGGAAGTTCTCAAAAAAGCAGGCATTGTCGAACTTGGGGGGAAGAAGAAGGGGTTTATTGTAAAGACCCCTATTATGGTTAGTAGCGGGGACGCGAGTGTTATGGCAGTGCCTTGCGAAAAAGGATTGATATTTTCGTATACCCTGGATTTTAATGGTTCTTTTATAGAGCGGCAAACGTATGATATCGAGATTACTGAGGAGAATTTTTGCAGAGATATTGCGCCTGCAAGGACGTTTGGGCTGAGTACCTATATTGAAGAGTTTAAGAAGCTTGGTCTGGGAAAAGGAGTTACAGATGACAATAGTATCATTGTGCATGAAGACGGAAAGATGACAAAACCGATTTCTATGAAACCTGCAAAATTGCGATTTCCTGATGAGTTTGTTAGACACAAAATTTTGGACCTTGTAGGCGACCTTTATCTGGCTAATGTGGTAATTCAGGGACGCATCGTTGCAAACAGGTCTGGGCATTCCCTGAACGTTCAATTAGCAGAAAAGATTGCAAGTGTTGCATAACTTTAGAGAAATATAACCTTGTAACAGTTCAGCACCCCCACCTGACCTCCCCCATCGAGGGGGAGGAAACGTTTTTCCCCCGCCCTTGGTGGGAGGGGTCAGGGGAGGGGGGTGAACTGATATATAAGCTTAATACTGGCATTGTGAAGAATGACAGAAACATGCAAAGAAAAGGGGCATGGGATGAAAATTCATAAATCAGCGATTGTGCACCCTGATGCCATTTTAGGGAAAGAAGTTGAAATCGGCCCCTTTTCGATAATAGGTGCGAATGCTACGATTGGAGAGGGCACTATTATAAAAAACCATGTTACAATCACAGGAAATACCTCTATAGGGAAAAACAATATTATCCATCCTAATGCCGTTTTGGGCGCAGAACCGCAAGACCTTAAATATCAAGGTGAGTGTACATTTCTTGAAATGGGCGACAATAATGTAGTGAGGGAAGGCGTAACGATTAATGCCGGTACGGCAGGTGGCGGAGGTAAAACGGTTGTCGGGGATAACAACTTCTTTATGGCATGTGCACATGTTGCACATGATTGCATCATAGAAGATAATGTCCTTTTGGCAAATGGGGTGTTGTTGGGAGGACACATTTTGATCGAGAGGGGCGCCAAGTTGATGGGGCTTGTTGGTATACAGCCTTTTGTGACCATTGGACGATATGCTTATGTTGGAGGTCATACCCGGATTGTTCAAGATGTCCCGCCTTATGTAATTATAGAAGGCCATCCTGCAAAGATACGGCAAGTAAATGTTGTTGGGTTGGCGCGAGAGGGCTTTTCAGAAAATCAAATTGACGAAATCAAAAAGGCATTTCTGGCATTATTTCGTTCTGCCGAATCGAACAGGAACAAGAATTTAGAAGATTTAGAAAGGCAAAAGGATATCTCTCCGGAAATCGGACATCTTGTCACCTTTTTAAGGAATATGGACAAGGGAAAGTTCGGAAGGCATCGGGAGTCTTTTCGGCATTTAGAAATAACAACTAATTAACATGCAGAGATTAAAAGTTGCCGTGGTTGGTGTTGGACATCTGGGGAAGGAGCATGCAAGGGTTTATGCTGAATTGCCTGGAGTAGAGTTATATGGAGTGGTTGATATACAAGGTAAACAGGCGGAGAAAATTGCTCAACAATACAATACCCGTTATTTCACAAATTATAAAGAGGTAATTGATAAGGTTGCAGCGGTGAGCATAGCAGTACCCACAAAGTCTCATTACGCCATCGCAAAAGAATTCCTCCAACAGGGAGTTCATGTTATGATCGAAAAGCCTATGACAGGGACGGTTTCTGAGGCGAGAGAATTAATAGGCATTAGCAAAGAAAAGAAAATAGTTCTTCAGGCAGGATACATTGAGCGATTTAATCCTACAATAGTCGCTATAAAGAAACTTTCCATTAATCCAAGATTTATTGAGTGTCATCGGTTAAGCCCGTTTACTTTTCGCTCTGCGGATATCGGTGTGGTGCTGGATTTGATGATACACGATATTGATATTATTCTGCATGTAACAGGCTCTAAGGTAAAGAAATTTGATGCTGTGGGGGTGAATGTCATTTCAGATAAAGAGGATATTGCTAATGTCCGTATTCAGTTTGAAAATGGGTGCGTGGCAAATATAACGGCAAGCCGTGTGTCTCTCACACCCATGCGCAAAATGAGGTTATTTTCAGAGGATTCGTATATTTCTATTGATTATCAGAAGAAGGAAGCATTAATATATAAAAAGTCACCAGAGCTGACATTAAAGTCGTTAAATATTTCGGAAATGGATGTTTCGACCATTGCCGATTTGAGAAGTTATGTATTTGGCGACCTGTTAAAAATCGAGCATATCAAGATGGACGATTATGAACCGCTAAAAAAGGAGCTTGAATCATTTGTAGATTGTGTTGTGAGACACAAAGAGCCAGTGGTTTCAGGCGAGGAAGGCTTAAAGGCTATTGAGGTTGCAAATGATATTATGTGCGAGATAGAAAAAAATCTCAAACTCTCCCACACATCATGAATGGAGGATAAATAAATGACATCGTTTGATTTTTTACATATCGATGCCGCGATCAACGGCGGCAAGATTGTTGGAAAGACTGGAGGGGTGCTGGGCAAGATGTTGCAGCCTTACGTAGACCAGTTTTTTGATAAGATTAATTCCCTGAAGGTGATTGCTAAGGTTAACGGTATGCAGGTGTATAATCTCTATAATCCGCCTTTCCCAAGCCAGGCAGGGATGCGGTTCCTTGAGAGAAAGTTGAGAATGATGCTGTATAAGATGGCATTTCCTGTGACGGCTAACCTGGCTATAACGCATAAGTGCCAGTGTCAGTGTATCCATTGCAGCGCAGACCCATTTATCGATCCTACCAAAAAAGAACTCATGGTAGAGGAAATAAAAACTGTGGTAGATGGGGCGCTGGATCTTGGCGCAAGCCTGGTTATTTATGTGGGTGGAGAACCATTGCTCAGGGAAGATATCTACGAACTCATTCGGTATGTGGATAAAACCAAGGCAATTCCAATGATATTTACCAATGGCTTGCTCCTTACGGAAGAAAATGTCCGTAAACTTGCTGAGGCAGGTATGTTTTCATTAAATATTTCCATAGATAGTAGTGAACCTGAACTGCACAACGAATTTCGGGCAGTACCCGGTTGTTATCAAAAGGCATTTGAAGGGGCCGAGCGATGCCGGAAGGCTGGTATTTTAACCGGGATTTCCACGTATGCAACCAGCGAGAGTATCAAGACGGGGAAGGTTGAAAAGCTTTTAAAGATTGCACAAGAACAAGGTTTTTCAGAAGTCACTATCTTTGATTGCATACCTTCAGGTCGGTTCTTAAAGGATACGTCAAAAATATTGACGGCAGAAGACCGGAAACAACTGATTGCTATTACCAGGAAATATCACGAAATGAATCATCCTATGGGGATAAACTGCATGTCGATTATTAATTCCCCAAGGGGCGTAGGCTGTTACGGCGCACAGTCGCAATTCTATATGACGGCATACGGCGATATTAATCCTTGTGATTTTAATCCGATTAATTTTGGGAACGTGCGCGAGATGCCGATTCAGGAAATATGGAAGAAGATGGTAACACATCCTGACTTCAGTAAGCGCTACCCAACCTGCCGCATGCAGAGCAAGGCGTACAGGAAAAAATACATCGACCCGCTTCCGAAAAACGTGCGCCTGCCGGTAAAAATAGAAGATATTGCGCCGGTTGAAATGGCGGATCTGGAGTCCTCCCTTGCGGGGGTAAGTTAATCCTGGTGGTGGAAATGCAGGAATAACTGCTAAGGCGTCTGTTTAAGCAGAAGAATGGCCTGAGTTACCGACCACAAAGGAAAAGATTTTCAATAAGTATTTTTTGCCATTTTAGCGTTTTTTATGAGGAGGGAAATTATGGGCAGTGAAATTCTCATCACGAAAAAAATGAGTACGGGAGAAGTAACGAAGAAATATCCCGCAACAAAAACGGTTTTCGCGAAATATTTCGGGAAAGGCTGTTTCGACTGCCCTTCCTTTGGCACTGAAGATATAAATCTTGCTTGCATGATGCATAACACAGATGTTGATAAGTTCGTTAAAGAACTAAACGAGGCGGCAAAACAAGAGGAGGTTAAAAAATAAATTTGGAACCTATATATTTAAAAGAAAAAATAAAATTTAGTAAAGAGCATTTTATTCCAAACATTCTTTATGCTTCACCAAAGGTGAAGATGCCCCTTATTTGTATGGAACCAGGGCAGGAGATTCCTCCGCACGGAGGGCATAGCGTAGGCATCTTTTATGTTAAAGAAGGTAAAGGTGTTTTCACGCTCGACAATAAGAAGATAGATATGGAAAAGGATATGATCATTATTGCCCCTGAGGGTTCATCAAGGGGGATGAAGTGTTTGGAAAGAATGGTCGTTTTGGCGATTAGTGTGGGATAAACAAATTGATTTGAATAGGAGCAAGCATGAGTAAGACACAGCCTGTTATACTGGATGTAAGAAATATAGCGCCTAGAGAAAGGCACCCAAAGATTTTTAATACATTTGACAGCCTGAAAAAGGGAGAAATGATGGCGCTGATTAACGATCATGACCCTAAGCCGTTGAAGTATCAGCTAGACGCAGAACGTACCGGGCAATTAGATTGGAAGTATATAGAACAAGGACCGGAAATTTGGAAGGTAGAAATTACAAAAAAATAAATTAAGGCACTCTCATGTATTTTTTATTTAACCATGTTAGGTAAGGGAAAGGAGGAAGAAAAGGATATGGGCAAGGGGATAAAATTTACGGTCGCTATGGGTATCTTAGCGTTGTTTGGCTGTATTCAGTTAGGTTGTGAACAGCCGGGTGTGAAAAAAGAGGCCGCTGCTTCTCCACAGGCAGAAGAAAAGGCGGTTGCTGCTAAACAGCCAGAGGCTTCTGCTCCTGAAGTGCAAAAAGAGGAAACTGCGTCTCATCCAACAGATAAGAGGGCAATTCAGCAAATTATCTCTGATATAACGGGAGGGAAAATAGGTGCAGACAATTCAGGCGATCTTTATTCCGGTGGATTAACGGCAACATACACGAGTCCGGAAGAAACAATGCCTGGCGAGGGTAAATTTGGGAAACTGTTTAAATTTTTGCCCCTCATCAGGTGGTATGATCCCGATCATTATTATACACCAAATATGAACGTGTCTGGCGAGTTCAAGCATGAAGAATGTATTATGTGTCACACTGTGCAGACACCTGGTATCGTCGCTCAATGGAAAAAGAGCAAGCATGCCTCAACAGAAAAGGGTATTGTGGGATGTGATAAATGTCACGGGAACAATCACCAGCAGTTACACATGCCTTCATGGCAGCATTGTGGTGAGTGTCATCCTGAACAGCAGGCAGGACACCGCGGTGGCAAGATTGGATCGCATACCTACGCATTTCATGTAAGTACGGTTGAAGCCACATGGCAGATTGCAAAGCCGGAGGCTGAGGTAACGGCCTGTGCTACATGCCATGCCATTGCTGAGAATCGGTGCGATGGATGTCATACGAGACATGATTTTTCTTTGGCAGAGGCAAGAAAACCCAATAATTGTGGTATCTGCCATACTGGCTTGGATCACTATGAGTACGAGATGTACAGGGAATCGTATCATGGTATGATTTATGAATCTGAGCAGCATACGTGGGATTGGTCAAAACCCATGAAGCCGGAAAATTACAAAACACCCACCTGTGCATTTTGCCATATGAAAGGTGGTGAGCACAATACGCAGAAATCTGCTACGATTAACAGCCATATGGGTACGGCTATGGTAGACAGGGGCGCTCCTCGATTCAAGGAATCCCGGCAGAATTGGATTAATACCTGCAAGGGCTGTCATTCACCCCGATTTGCAGCAGACCAGTTAGAGGCGATGGATGAAGCCGTGAAGGTAAGCTTTGTAAAATGGCGTGAAGCCATGAAGATCGTAACTGACCTTTACAACGATGGCATGCTGGATCCTATGCCGAACGATCTTGCCCCTGATTATGCAGGGCATTATACCTTTAGCTTGTTAGGAGGCGAAGGGAGGATGTTCAACGTCTCTGACATAGAACGTACCTCCTTTGAACTGCTTGTCTATATAACCAATGCAATATATAAGGCCATGGCGCACGGGGCTATGTATGGCGCTACTTACGGCAAGGGGGCTTTCCTGCAAGACCGTTGGCTTGTCCAGATTAAAGGCGAAGCCAGCAGGCTGAGAAGGATAAAGGCGCTTGAAGACCAGGCAGGTATAAAACACAAGGCATATGATTTCTGGAAGCACGGCGAGTACACCGATATGCTTTTGGGTTGGAAGAGGAAAGCCGGCGATGTAGACAAGTCAGCATGCAAACACGAGGGTGAAAAGTGTATGGCTGAATAGAAGTTGTCTGTGCCGTTGAGAATTTTCACAACGGTATGCGGATTTTGATATGGAAAGGGTAGGCTGTACAGCCTACCCTTTTTATTTCGAATGCTTAACTCCCCAAAAACTTCTCAAACCGGTCCATTCCTTTTTCGATATTTGCCATAGAGGTTGCATACGAAATCCTTATGTACTCATCAGACCCGAAAGGTGCGCCAGGGACGAAGGCTACATGCACTTTTTCGAGTAATAGAGTTACTAGGTCAAATGAGTTTGTTACCAATTGTCCGCTAATCTTTTTTGTGTACAGGTCGGATACCTTTGGGAAGGCATAAAAGGCGCCATGAGGAAGCAGACAGGAAATTCCTTTTATCTTGTTGAGCCGTTCGACGATATACTTTCTCCGTTTATCAAATTCACGAACCATCATAGTTACAGATTCTTGACTGCCTTTGAGCGCTTCAACGCCGGCCTTTTGGGCAATAGAGTTGGCGCCGGAAGTCGTGTGATCCTGGATGTTCGTTGCCGCCTTTATAATTTCTTCCGGGCCTGCGGCGTAGCCTAATCGCCAGCCGGTCATTGCATACACCTTTGAAAACCCATTTACCGTAATAACCTTTTTATAGCACTCATCACTAAACGCAGCAGGGCTAAAATGCCGGGCGCCGTCATACAAAATTTTTTCATAGATTTCATCGGAAATAACGTATAAGCCTTTTTCTACGGCAAAACCTATGATTTCTCTGAGTTCCTTTTCCGTATACACCATACCCGTTGGGTTGCCGGGACTGTTCATAAAGAGCGCTTTAGACCGCGGCGTGATGACTTTCGCAAGCGATTCCTTCGTTATTTTAAACTGCTCCTTGTCTGTAGTTTTCAGAAACACAGGAGTGGCGCCTGCCATGACTACCATTTCCGGATAACTTACCCAGTAGGGAGTTGGAATAATCGCCTCGTCTCCAGTGTCGCACAAAACGAGAACGATATTAAGAATGGATTGCTTTGCCCCGGCCGAAACAATAATCTGTGAAGGGTTATACTTTAAATGATTATCTTTGTAAAGTTTTTCACCGATGGCTTCTTTTAATTCGGGTGCGCCCGATGTAGGGGTATACTTGTTGTAACCGTCATTGATCGCCTTGATCGCAGCATTTTTTACGTTTTCCGGAACATCAAAATCGGGTTCTCCCGCGCCAAAACCAACGACATCGATTCCCTTTGCTGCGAGTTGTTTTGCCTTGGCCGTAATGGTAAGTGTCGCAGATGTCTTTACTTCTCTGGCAATTCTTGATAACGCCATATACAAACGTCTCCTTTTAAATTATTCCGTTTAAGTCCCCCTTAAAAAAGGGGGATTCAAGGGGGTTGTGTTTTTCTTGGCTATTCCCCATTTTCATGAGGACAAGTTTACAACCCCCTAGCCCCCTTTTCTAAGGGGGATTCTCTATGCCATACATCGTATAACCCGCTTAAACAAAATGAAAATTCCTATACAATCTAGTTATAACGTAGGTTTAAAATGTTTATATTATACAAACATCTTCCCTGGATTTAATATGCCTTTTGGGTCTAACAAATGTTTAATGTCTTTCATGATCCGCAGTTCTTGTGGTGGTATCTCTAAGGATAGAAATGCCGATTTTACATTCCCAATACCATGTTCTCCTGAAATTGTTCCACCGAGTTCAACAGTAGTTCGGAGAATTTCCTCAATCATCTTTTCTGCCATCATCTTTTGTTGTTCTCCCTCTTCGTGCATAATATTGACGTGAATATTACCGTCACCGATATGTCCAAAGTTAGCAACCTTCAGAGCAGGGTATCGTTTGTGGATTTCAGCTATCCTGCGCAGCGCTTCCAATATCCTGCTCCGTGGAACGCAGATGTCTTCATTGATTTTAAAGGGGGCAATATTATAAAGTGCAGGAGAGATAACTCGCCTTACCTCCCAGAGCGTATCACGCTCATTTGGGGTTTTTGCGGTAATAACCCTGAGTAGTTTGTTTTCCAGAGCAATTTTTTCTACGAGCGAAGTTTCTGTTTTCACGCTTGCTTCTCTCCCATCAATATCGATAAGGAGGATGGCATTTACCCCTGCCGGGATTTGGATTTCCTGCTTGTATCCTTTAATGCAGTCGATACTTGATTTGTCAATAAATTCGAGCGCCCTGGGTAAGAGATTATTGGAAATGATTTGGCTCGCGGTTCTCACTGCATCCTGCGGGGTCGCAAAGAAGACCAGGAGGGTTTCGATCTTTTCCGGAAGAGGGAGCAATTTTACCGTGATCTGCGTAAAGACACCCAATGTACCCTCAGAACCAACGAACAATCGGGTAAGGTCGTAACCAGTCACACTTTTCAAGGTCTTACGACCGGCATGGATAACGCTTCCGTCAGCAAGTACAACCTCCAGAGACAGGATATAATCTCTGGTAACGCCGTATTTTAATCCTGTGATTCCACCTGAACATTCAGCTACATTACCGCCTATGGTTGAAAATGCAGCGCTGGCAGGGTCTGGAGGGTAGAAGAGTTTATATTTTGCCACTTCATTTTGCAGTATTTGGGTGACGACTCCAGGTTCGACGGTAGCCGTAAGGTCTTCAGGAACGATCTCCAGTATTTTATTCATCTGGGTGAAATCCAGTACGATTCCACCTCGGACCGGTACAGCCCCCCCCGTGAGCCCAGAGCCAGCGCCGCGTGGGTAAGCGGGTATCTCGTGCTCATTTGCAAACCGCAGGACGTCGGATACGTGCTGGGTAGAACGTGGTTGTACAACAACGTCCGGTATGTGCTTTTGTTTAGTTCCATCATATGCATAGCATATCCGATCCTCGAGTGTGTAAAGCACGTTTTCTTTACCAACAAGCCGATTCAGGGCATCCAGTGATACCATTGTTTTTGACCTGGTGAGCGTAGTTGTTTCCATATTTGATTTAATCTATTAAATTAAGAGAAACAAGTCAAATCCTTTTTCGTTTTCAAATAATTTAAGAAATTGCTATAACTTTAATTATATCAAAGTCTTCTAGAAATTTATGTTGTTTGTTATAGGGGAAGATGCAAATGTTGGATAATAAAAACGAGGTCGTGCAAGATATTCCACAAGAAAAAGAAGGAGAATAAATATTGTAGTTTATCGGGATACGGCTTGGAAAAGAGCTGTAAGGCATCCCTATTGAAAAAATAAGAAAAATTGCAAAACCTCTCCAAATAACAAGCATTCCGGGAACAGCTCTGCATATTATGGGATTAATGAATTTTCATGGGGAAATCCTGTGTGTTAGTTTCATCTGAGGGAAAGATAGAATTAACAACGTCAGAACATGGCGACCTTACGACTAATGTAGAAGCAAGTGTCCTTGAACTTATCCAGTGATTTGGCGCTTATACCCTTGTATTTGTTTATGACACAACAAGAGGTTGTCGTAAAATCTGAAGGTGAGACCTTGAACGTATTCAATCTCCTTCGTTCATCAACTCCTTTACGGTTATGCCCCTTCGCCTTGAAATAAGTTCGGGACTCTTATGAGCAATGCTGACTTAAACATAGAGGCTTGAGAGAAAGCCAGCTATGGCCGTCTCATACGGCTCGGACTTTGGATCCCCGTTTTCATGAGGACATGTTTTCCCTTCGTGATGTATGTTTTTAAATGGATGCGACCAGCGCCTAATCAGTTCATGATTTACTGGAAACACAATTCAAGACAGTACAATCCTGATTTTGTTGCAGAAGCAGAATAAGTAAAGAGGAATAAATCCTTAGATGAAAATTTCCAATAATATGTGCACCAGAACCAAGGGATTATACCTTGACAATAGCCTTTGATATGCTTATACTTATCCAAATATTCTTATCTGTTCGCACACCTCTATCAAATGCTGTAAAACCCATAAGTTGTAAATAAACATTACCTGCAAGTCCTCAGAGTAAGGTTTTGGGAACGTATTTGACAATACGAATGTGTGAATGTTTTCTTCTCGGTTAAATTACAGAAATATAAAGAGCGCCCATAGCTCAATTGGATAGAGTCACGGACTACGAATCCGGAGGTTGGAGGTTCAAATCCTCCTGGGCGCGTTTTGAAATTCTATAAAATGATAAATATACATGGTATGGAAGACACACGAAGACACGAATATTTCATGAGACAGGCTGTTGTTGAGGCCGAAAAGGCCGTGGAGAAGGATGAGGTGCCTGTTGGGGCTGTGATTGTTTATGAGAATCGCATTATCGCCCGCGCGCACAACCAACGGGAAATGCTCAATGATCCCACTGCCCATGCTGAAATGATAGCGATAACGCAGGCTGCCGACTATTTACAGAACTGGCGTTTAACAGGAACAACTATGTATGTTACCTTAGAACCTTGCGCAATGTGCGCCGGGGCGCTGGTACAGTCGAGAATTGATACCCTTGTTTACGGAACGGTGGATAAAAAGGGCGGGGCATGCACATCGGTTATGAATCTTGTTCAGGAACCCAGGTTTAATCACCGTTTAAAGGTTATACCGAATATTCTTGCCGAAGAGTGCAAGTATATGCTACAAAGATTTTTTTTAGAAAACTGCCGTGCGAAGTAACTATTAAATTAGGCCTTCGGCAACTTAAAACGTGCAGGTAGGAGCCGTCTCCTGACGGCGACCGGCAATTCACAACAGCGTGGTGTGCCGGTCGCCAACAGGAGTTGTCTCCTACCAAAAACTTTGAAATTCCTTAACATTAAATTAGGTCGCCTTCGGCGACTACATAAATTAAAGATAATCCCTCCCTTGATGGGAGGGACAAAGGGAGGGTGTGTAGCTTTTTCTTTCACCCCCACCTAGCCTCCCCCATCAAGGGGGAGGAACATTAGTTTGAAATTCCTGAACATTTAAGAAGCAGGAGAGGTGCCAGAGTGGTTGATCGGGACGGTCTCGAAAACCGTTTCCCGCTTAACGGCGGGACGTGGGTTCGAATCCCACCCTCTCCGCCAGTAAAAATGACGAAGTTGAGAAGATGTGAAGATGAAAACTTCCCAACTTCTCAGTCTAACGTTAGGGTCTTTGTGACTTCATGACTATTTTGAAAATTTCAGACGTTTTAACAAAAGAAACTGTTTCCATTCAAATTTGGAGAGGTGTCAGAGAGGCCGAATGAGCGCGCTTGGAAAGCGCGTATACCGACAAAATTGGTATCGCGGGTTCGACTCCCGCCCTCTCCGCCAGTTTGTTAAAATAGGCCGTGCTAGATGGGGAGCTAGCGGTTCCTTGTAACCTGCAACCCGCTATAGCAGGATCGATCGCTTTTTGGAGGACCTACGGACTATTAGTTTTGTCTATGTAAGTGGTGTTGAAGGCCGGGTCTCATGCAATAAGAGATGATGCGAACCTGGTCAGGTGCGGAAGCAAGCAGCCATAAGCAATTGTCCTTATGTGCCGTGAGCAAATCTGGCCTGAGCTTACTGCATGGATAAGCTGATGGAAAGGGGGACGAAAAAAAGTGCACGGCCGATTACAAGATTTTCCATAAGAACATTTTTCGTATCCCCATTTTTATGAGGACAAGTTTGTCTCTGCAAGTCTTTAATATCACATAGTTTAATCTCCACAATTTCCTCCGGTGAGAAAATAGCAGAAGAAGTGTATTGATATAGGTCAAACAACAAAGTATAATATATTTCATTTCTTTAATATTACTGTGTAGTTATTGAGGTGGTCAGCTAATGTCTTACATTGTATTAGCGCGTAGATATCGTCCCCAAACCTTTGAGGATATTGTTGGGCAAGAGCCTATTGTGACAACCCTCAGGAACGCCATTCGCACCAACAGAGTTGCTCATGCTTATTTGTTGGCAGGACCTCGGGGGGTAGGCAAGACATCGGCGGCGCGCATATTATCGAAGGCATTGAATTGCCAGCATGGGCCTACGGAAACGCCCTGCAATGTCTGTGATATTTGCCGTTGCATTTCGGAAGGCAATGATATTGACGTTTTGGAAATCGACGGCGCCTCTAATCGCGGCATCGACGAGGTGCGAAATATCAGGCAGAATGTAAGCTACGCCCCTTCGCGTACCCGTTATAAGATTTACATTATTGATGAGGTACACATGCTTACCCGTGAAGCATTTAATGCCCTCCTGAAAACCCTTGAAGAGCCGCCAGCCCATGTTAAGTTTATTTTTGCCACAACAGCAGTCAATCGTCTTCCTGAAACCGTCCAGTCACGATGTCAGCGATTCGATTTTAAGAATATTTCCATTCACGATATTGAAAAGCGACTTTCGGACATCTGTAAGGCTGAAGGCGCGCAGATTGACACTGCTGCGCTTCATATGATAGCAAGACACGCCAGGGGTGGATTGCGGGATTCTCAATCGGTCCTGGACCAACTCCTCTCTTTCTGCAAAGACAAGATTTCTCTGGAAGATGTGAATTTTGTTGTGGGTTGTATCGATGAGGATAAGATACTTGGAATGTTTGACGGCTTTACAAAAAAAGACGCATCCTCTGCCCTGAAAATTGTGGATACTATTCTAAACGAAGGAAAAACTTCCGGGGAATTTATTGATCAGTTGCTTTCGTGCATCAGAGACCTTTTGATATTTTCTTCCTGTGGCCAGGATATAAAGTGGACTGAGTTTAATACAACGTTAGTGCAACGATTTGGAAAGTCCTTTTCCAGCGATACTCTCATGTACATGGTCCAAATACTTTCAGATGCAAGGATGCGAACGACTGATTCTCTTCTGCAGCGTATTTTGCTCGAGATGGCCATAATCAAGCTGTGCAGGATGGAAGCAATCGGTTCTTTAAATGAAATCGCAGACAGGCTTGCATCTTTAGAAAATAGCCTTATACACCTCAGTAATGAAACAAAAGAGAAAAAGAGAGAATTCGCACCGGCTCAAAAATCTCTCGCGCAGCACGTGGTGTCAGAACCACCACCAGAAGAATATCGTACAGTAAAAAATGAAGATAAAGAATCAGATATCCTGCCTGATGAAAAAAATCTCTGGGAAAAGATTCTTCTCTTGGTCCAGAGCAAGAAAAAATCTACCTGGGCGCTCCTGAAAGAAGCCCGATTTGTCGGACTTAAAGACGGAGGAATTACCATCGAGTTTCCCGGTAATTGCTCGTTTCACAAGGGAAAACTTGAGCAGGGTGAAGAAAAAAAATTTTTAGAGCAATGCGCAAAAGAGGTATTGCAATCTAATATAAGGCTAAAATTTACCATAGCCCAGAATGGAAATTCCGAAAAAAGCAAAATAAATGTCGCATCAGGTCGTGGTCCTTCTGAACAACAGGTGGCCGATTCAATATGCTCTGAACCGGCAGTAAAAAAGACCTTAGAATTGTTCGGTGGTCATGTCGTTAAGGTAAACAAATAGAGGAGGTCAATACGATGAAGGGTTTTGGCAATATTGCAGAAATGATGAAACAAGCGCAGAAACAAGCTCAAAAAATGCAAAAACAGATGGAGGAGATTCAAAATGATTTGAAGGAACGTGTCGTTGAGGCTGGTTCCGGCGGCGGAATGGTCACGGTACACATGAATGGAAAACAAGAAATCCTTTCCATCAAGATCGATCCGGAAGTAGTAGACCCAAAGGACGTTCAGATGCTTGAAGACCTCATTCTGTCAGCCGTTTCACAGGCATTTAAAAAGTCACAGGAGTTGTACCAGGCTGAGATGGCAAAACTTACAGGCGGGTTAAACATTCCGGGAATGCAGGGTTTGCTCGGGGGTGGAATGTAGCTGATTAACATTGGTTAAAAGAGGTCTTCTATTTTGAATGTATATCCACAATCGGTAATCAAACTTATCAATGAATTCGGAAAAATGCCTGGAATAGGGCAGAAGACTGCAGAGCGCCTTGCGTGTCATATTTTAAAACTACCCGGAGAAGAGGCTATGCAACTTGCCTATGCCATTCGTGACGTAAAAAAGCTTATCAAGGCCTGTACGGTTTGTTTTAATGTTTCAGAGGGTGACCCGTGTCATATCTGTAATAACATTCATAGGGACAGATCCGTTATTTGCGTGGTCGAACAACTTGCAGACCTTTTAATTATTGAAAAAACGGGTAAATATCGCGGTCTTTACCATGTCCTTGGAGGACATATCTCGCCCTTAGAAGATATTACACCAGAATCTTTGACTATTGAGAAACTTTTACAACGTGTGCATGGAGACCATGTAAAAGAAGTCATTCTGGCGACAAATTTGAATCTGGAAGGAGATGCAACTGCCCTGTACGTTCATAAACAATTGCACTCTTTAGGAGTAAAGGTTACAAGACTTGCCCGCGGGTTGCCAACAGGAAGTTATATTGAATACGCAAATACAGCAATTGTTGCTGATGCCATTAGTGGCAGAAATGAGATGTTAGGAGTTTAAAGTCGTTTTTTATGGAAGGTGATGTTTCATGAAGATGCAATCGTCTTTATTACCACAACTTCAGCAGAAGATGAAGTTGTCTCCTCAAATCATTCAATCGATTGAGATTCTACAGTTACCCATACTAGCCCTTGTTGAGCACGTACAGCAGGAACTGGTCGAGAATCCAGTGCTTGAAGAGGTGGTGGATGAGAAGAAAGATGAAAATCTCAGAGAAGCAGACGATACGCCTCAAACAGCAAAGGAGGATGATGTAAAAAAGGACGAGTTTGACAAACTGGGTGAAATTGCAGAAGATTGGCGTGAATACTATTCACAGACTATTGTTCGGCGAAATAATTTGTCGGATGAACGTGATCAAAAACAAGAAGCATTGGAGAATACCGCCGCTAAGCCAATGTCCCTTCATGATTATTTAATGGGACAGATGTCATTAATTGAAGTTCCAAACCATCTTGTAGAAGCCTGTGAAAATATCATTTATTCCATTGATAAAACCGGATACCTGGCTAGTCCACTGGAAGAAATTGTGCAATCCTTAGAAAAACCTCTTCCTGTTGAGGAAGTCAAGGAAGCGCTGGAAATTGTTCAGGCATTGGAACCGCCCGGAGTTGGAGCCAGAAACTTACAGGAGTGTTTGATACTGCAACTGGACAAACGGGATCCAAACTATCAGTTGACGAAGGAATTGCTCCTCAACCATCTCGAAGACATTGAAATGAAGAAATATCCCCTGATAGCCAAAAGGACCGGGCACAGCCTGGAAGTAATCAAGAAGCAGGTAGAATTTATACGTACATTAAATCCCAAACCTGGTTCTATCTTTTGTGATGAGACCATACCCTATGTGGTTCCAGAGGTAAAAGTAGAATCTATCGATGGGAAATACGAGGTATTTCTCATTGACAATTCCAATCTTCCTCATTTGCATATCAGTGCTTTTTACAAAAAATTTCTGGGTGAGAACGGTACCGACAGCACGACGCGTCAGTACATACAAAAGAAAATCGAATCAGCAAAATGGCTCATTGATGCCATTGAACAGAGAAGGAGTACATTATACAAGGTGTCCTGCAAGATAGTGGAGTTGCAAACGAACTTTTTAGATGAAGGAGTTCCTGGTCTCCGAACACTCAAGATGCAAGACGTTGCCGATATAGTCGGAGTACACGTCTCAACGGTAAGCCGCGCCATTGCGCATAAATATATTCAAACGCCACAAGGTATATTCGAGATGAAGTTTTTCTTCACTGGCGGGTTTCAGAACGTCGATGGGTCAATGGAGTCATGGGAAGCCATACGACAGAAGCTCGGTGAGATTGTTGCAAAAGAAAACAAATCCAATCCTTTAAGCGATGAAGAAGTTGCTGAAAAATTACTTGCATCAGGTATAGATATTGCCCGAAGAACGGTAACAAAGTACCGACGAATTATGAGAATACCATCCTCAAGACAAAGGAGGGAATATTAGTATGCACATGAAACAAAAAACATTCCTATCGATCCTCATTTCTTCAATCATATGTGCAGTCGCCCTGTGGAGCCTGACAGGCTGTTTTACTACCGATAAATATCACAACAAAAAGCACATCGATACTGTCAAGAAGGATATCGGCTCTATGCACAAGGATATTGACAGTGTACTTGGCCTGGACGAGCCGTCCCCACTGGTGGAAGAACAATAATATCCCCAAAATATGATTTTTTTCGCCCACTGCTAACGAAGAAAGCAGCCTTTTTTTGAATTGAATGCTCATGGACTTTGATCTGATAATAAAAAATGGAACGGTCATTGATGGGACTGGAATACCTGGGGAAAATAGAGATATCGGCATCAAGGATGACAAGATTGCTTTTTCAGATCATCGCATTCCTGCAAATAATTGTCCCACCATTGATGCAGATGGGCTGATTGTTGCCCCAGGATTTATCGATATCCACTCCCATAGTGATTTCTTATGGCTTATCCGTCCGGAGAGTGACAGCAAGATACTCGATGGTGTAACTACCGAAATTTGCGGGAACTGCGGCTTATCGGCCTTCCCATTGCGTGGAAAGGTATTAGAAAGACGGGCACAAGGATTAGCAAAATACGGTATCGACCTCACATGGCGGTCGGCATCTGAGTTTTATGATGTGGCAGAAAAGGCCAGGAGTTCTATTAATCGGGCATTTCTTGCTGGTCATGGCAATATCAGGGCATGCATAATTGAATATGAAAATAGAATTCCCGAACCACATGAATTGCTTCAAATGGGTAAAGACTTAAGGGAATCTATGGAGGCAGGAGCATTTGGCATGTCCAGCGGTTTGATCTACCCACCGGGTTGTTATGCAGTAACAAATGAGATAGCGGAAATGTGCAAAATAATTGAGAACTATGGTGGCTTTTATGCAACTCACATACGTAACGAAGGAGACAAACTTGAAGATGCACTTAGTGAGGCGATCGAAATATCAAGACTTTCCGGCGTCAGGCTGCAGGTATCTCACCTTAAAACATCGGGAAGCCGCAATTGGTATAAAATCAAAAATATAAAAACAATAATTGAACGCGCTATTGACGAAGGCATCGGCATTACCTGCGATCGTTATCCCTATATTGCTGCTGCAACCGACCTGGATGTCATACTGCCAAATTGGGTTTACGAGGGCGGTATTGCTGACCAATTAGACAGGTTAAAAGATACAAATACGCGGCAGCAAATTGCAAAAGAGGTATCTCCGTCGGAGGCCGATGCTTTTTGGAATGCGATAATGATTTCATCCGTCTATTATGATAAAAACAAGTGGATGGAGGGAAAGACAATTACAGAGATTTCTAAGGAATTGAACAAGCCGCCTATTGAAACAGTTTTTGATTTGCTCATAGAAGAAGAGACACGGGTAGATATTTTTTTGTTTAGCATGTGCGAAGAAAATCTGGAAAAGATATTGGGTTGGGATTTTGTTTTTTTCGGCTCTGATAGTTCCATGCGCGCTAACCAGGGAATACTAAAAGAAGGGAAACCACACCCACGGAGCTATGGAACTTTTTCGCGTATTTTGGGAAGATTTTACAGAGAAAAGAAACTCCTCTCATTAGAAAAGGCCATTCAGAAGATGACCGGACTTCCCGCACAAAAAGTCGGATTAAACAAGAGAGGCTTGATAAAAACTTGGTATTTTGCAGATATTACTATTTTTGACCCTGAGAAAATTATTGACAGGAGTACTTTCACAGAACCTCATCAATATTCAGAAGGCGTTGAGTACGTAATAGTAAACGGAAAGATCGCCGTGAATAACGGCAAACACACTGGCATAACGAATGGCCGCATATTGCGAAAATCATAACAACTTTTAGTAACAATTCACCCCCATCTAAACTTCCCCCCTCCCCCTTTCTCCCCCTCATTGAGGAGGACAGGGGGGAGGAATACACTTGTCCTCGTGAAAACGGGGAAGGGGACAATGAGTATTCCCCTGGTGGGTGGGGGATTGACAATAAATAATCTGAATAAGTTTGTTGTCCGGCACTTCGACAGGCTCAGTACAGGCACTTTGAAGATCTGGCACTGTCAGGGCTAATCCCCGTTTTCACGAGGACAAGAGCCCAATTCAGACTCGTCCTCGTGAAAACTGGGATAAGACCGTCATTAACCCCAGCCTTAAGGCTGGGGTTAGTGGGTACACTTCCTACTGGGGCTTTAGCCCTGATGGCACAGCAACATGAAGTT
>Ga0209342_10001050_pt1 | contig 31261 bp, 23 predicted proteins | sample RifCSP16_2_FD_184023 | JGI IMG/M metagenome (GOLD analysis project Ga0209342, IMG submission 184023) | Soil microbial communities from Rifle, Colorado - Rifle CSP2_sed 16_2 (SPAdes) (version 2) | ecosystem: Environmental > Terrestrial > Deep subsurface > Rock core/Sediment | place: Rifle...
GAACCACAACGGCTCCTTCGGGGATAATGAGCGGGGAGTGCTTTGTTCTTGTGTAGATGCGCTTGTTCGGAATATCAAAGAGGCGGCTTGAACCCGTGAGGACAACTCCTGCTCCGAGAACTGCGCGGCGCCGCACGATGGTTCCCTCATACACCCCGCATTGGCCACCGACAAAAACATCGTCTTCAATAATGACCGGCAATGCCCCGATTGGTTCAAGGACTCCGCCGATTTGACACGCGGCGCTCAAATGTACCCGTTTACCCACCTGGGCGCACGATCCGACGAGTGCATGAGAATCAATCATTGTTCCCTCATCGACATACGCACCCACATTGATGTACGCGGGGGGCATAATGACAACCCCTTTTGCCACATAGGCACCGTCGCGGATGCTTGACCCGCCCGGGACAAGACGGATATTGTGATCTGTCGTCAGTCTCTTGAGCGGATACGTGCTTTTGTCGAAGTAGTGGAAGTGCTCCTTTTCCGAAAAGTCCGTAAGCTCTCCAAGCCTGAAGCCAAGGAGGATTCCCTTCTTGACCCAACCATGAACGATCCAGCCGTTTTTGGCCTCAGAGGATCTATTGGCGGCCCGCACTTCTCCGCCGTTGAGAAAGAACTTGAGCTCGTTGAATGCACGAAGAGCAGAGGGCTTGTCGATGGTCTTGACATCCTGTGCATAATGAAGCTCGATCTGGTCTTTGAGGGTCATGGGTTCTGACGTTGTTCCTGAAGTTGCTGCAATCCCCCGGGACCGGTAAAGGAAACCTTGGCCGCGGCGGCCTGATTCGCATATTTCACAGCTTCAATCGCATCGCGGGATTGGAGCAGCCGGTGGAAAAAAGCGGCCCCGAAGACATCGCCGCAACCGGTTGGATCGATGGCATCGGAGACCGGAATTCCCGGCTCGTCGTGGCGCGAGAGCTTCTTGTGCTCCTGACGAATCAATGTAGCTCCTTGTTCACCCCGCGTGATGATCAACGACGTCACCATCAACGGCATCAACTGATTGATCAGCTGCTCTTCACTGTATCGTTCCGCGGTGAGACCCGATGCTTCCAACTCGCTCATCTGAATGGAATGGAGCATGAAACACCACCGTCGCCAATCGGAAAGAGGCCTCCTGAATCGCTTGTATTCCTTGTCAATTCCGAGAGTCAATGCATGAAAATCAAAATGGACGGGTATTCCTTTGTCACGGACCTCCATGCGGATCCTGTCCAGGGTTTCGAGGGTAATGTCAAAACCCGAGATCATATTGATGAGGATGCCGTCACATTGAAGGAAGGGTTTGATGGCCTCAAAAGGGATTGGAGGAGAAATATGTTTCGAACATTCGATTCGGCCGCTCTTTGATCCATCGTAGAACAAGTGAACCTCGTTGGTCGGCCCCGGAAGGACAAAAACACCTTTCTGGCTGACCTGGGGATAGTGTGAGAGCCATTCGAGGAATTGACTGTGGTCGCGCTGTCCGACACCGAGGACCGGGGTGATGGTGTCATTGGGGCCCGTGAGGTTCGCAAGCGTGGCGATGGAAAAGGCGATTCCGCCGTAGCTCTGACGTGGCATCTGCTCCCCGGGAAGATGGACGTTGTCGAGGCATAGATGTCCTATGACGGTGATGTTCATGTCAGATCCGCCTCGTGGGGCCCATGTCCTTCAGATCGCGTTCGTTCAGCCGCCACAGTCGCTGGCAGGGGAACTGGTTCTCATACAGCGGTTTGCCGATGACGACGGAATCAACTCCGTGCTTCTCAAGCTCCTGAAGTTTCAACAGGTCCTGAAAATCACGAATTCCGCCCTGGATCGTGATACGCAGCCCCGTTTCCACGGCCATTTCCCTCACAGCATTGGTATCAAGGATCTTCGTCGTTCCATCGGGGCCGACGACTGAAAAGAGGATTCTGCTGACCCCAAGTTTCTTCATTTCCAGGGCGAACGTAACAGGACTGATGTCCAATTCGTTTTTGGCGCCCCCGCGCAGTCTTCCGTTGGATGCTTCAATTCCTATGGCAAGCTTTCTCGAGCCGTACTCATGAATGACCTTCTCCACGAGGTCCGGTGCTTCAATGGCCGCGGTCCGCACGACCACGCGATACGCGCCGAGTTCGAATACTGACCGGATGTCCTCGAAACTCCGCAGCCCTCCCCCCACCTGAATAGGGATGTCGACGGCCTGCACGATCTTTCGGAGAATGTCCTTGTTGCGAATGGTTCCTTCGTGGACGCCGTCAAGATCAACGACATGAAGTGTCTTGGCATTTTCGCCGCGCCACAGCACAGCCATGCGGACAGGATCAATAGAGTACACATTCTCTGATCCGGGCTCACCGTGCACCAGATGAACGCATTGTCCCTTTTGGATTTCAATCGATGGAAAAATGAGAAGCATAGCGCCCTTGGCGAAAAAAACGGAAAAGGCTGAGCAGAATCAGCCTTTTGATTGTGAGAAAATGCTGAATATTTGGATGAAACTCAAGAAAGGGGAAGCTAGGTCAGGTCGAGTACTTCCCGGATCTGCTTGAGGATTTCCTCGGGGAGATACGGCTTGTGAAGGAATCCTTTTGCTGCAGAGTCCTTCAGGTCGGACTTCGCGCCTGGGTCGATGTACCCGCTGGCAACCAGGACCTTTGCTTTCGGATTCAGGGACATGATTTTGCGACAGACATCCCAACCATTGAGTTTGGGGAGTCCAATATCCGTCAGCACAAGGTCAACCTCGTTACCGACGCGCTGATACAACTCCACCGCTTCTGCCCCGTCGCTTGCGGTGTGGACCTTGTAGCCGTGGTTCTCAAGGAGTTCTTTGACCAGGGCCTGAAGCATGAGTTCGTCTTCAACAACGAGAATGGTCTCTTCTCCACCCGGTATCTGCTCGACCGAGGCAAGGTCCTTCTCCATCGTTTCAAAACTGCGCATCTGCACGGGAAAATACAAATGGAAGGTTGTTCCTTTGCCCGGCTTGGTGGTTACTTCGATAAACCCGTGGTGACTATTCACGATTCCGTACACAACGGCAAGGCCCAACCCCGTCCCGCTTCCCTGACTCTTCGTGGTGAAGAACGGTTCGAAGATGCGGCTGCGGGTCTGTTCATCCATTCCGGTTCCCGTATCGGAAACCGAAATGTGAATGTATTCGCTTTGCCTGGCCTCCGGGAATCGTCCCTGGAGGGACAGTCCATGAACCATGCCGGTTGAGAGAGTGATTGTCCCCTCTTTTGGAATAGCGTCGCGTGCGTTAACAGAAAGATTAAGAAAAACCTGATGCAGCTGATTCGCGTCGGCGACAATGGTCGGGAGGGACGGATCGAGCTCAGTCTTGAACTCAATGGTTTTTGGGAACGTTTCCCCCAGCAGTTTCACGAGGTCGGCGAGAAGATCATTGACCTTGACCGATTCGAAGACCACGTCTGTTTTCCGCGCGAACGTGAGAATTTGTTTCACCAGGGTGGCTCCCCGCTGGGCGGCCTTGGTGATCGTGTCGAGGCTCTCGTTCATCTTGTCGGAGTCAATCCTTCCTCGCTTGATCATCGAAGTGTAACCGAGAATGATGCTGAGGATGTTGTTGAAATCGTGGGCCACACCCCCGGCCAGTGTGCCGACACTTTCCATTTTCTGCGCCTGCCGGAGCTGATGCTCCAGCCTTCGCAGTTCTGTAATGTCGCGGATGATACTCATGATGGCAGTCCGCCCGGCGTATTCGACGACCGAAGAATTCACGAGCATTTCCATTGTCTGACCGTTCTTGGCGAAATGCACGGTTTCGAAATTGCGGGAACTCTGATGGCGCAGCAATTCCTGGATTTCCTGCTCGCCGCGGGCGACGTCCTTCGTGATGCTTTTCAAACTCATTCCCAACAGCTCATCCTTCGAGAAACCATACAACTGACAGGCTTTTTCGTTGGCCTCGAGAATAGTTTCTCCGTGAGGCTCAAAGATGAAGATGGCGTCATTGGCCCGGTCGAAGAGATTGCGATACTCGATCTCGGATTTCCGCAGCGCCTCTTCCATGTTTTTTCGATCGGTGATATCGCGATAATTGACGACCACGGAATGAATGTTCTGTTCTTCGAGAAGGTTATTCGCCGTTGCTTCGATCCATTTCCAGGTGCCATCGCGATGTCGCATGCGGTACTGAAGAAGAACAATCTTTCCGGCTTGTGTGATCAGCGATTGAAACGCCCTCTGGACGTTGGCTCGGTCGTGGGGGTGAATGAACTCAAATCCCTTACGGCCGGTGAAATCCTCGCCCTCATAGCCGAGAATTCTGCTTGTCGACGGGCCTGTGTAAACGACAATCCCCTCGTGGTCGAGCAGGGCAATTGCATCGGAACTCTGTTCGATAAGGGCCTTGAACCGCTCTTCACTCCGTTTTCGTTCGGTGATATCGCAAAGCGAAGCGACGAAGTGGGTAATCGTTCCCTGCTCGTCTCGGACTGGGGTAATGGTCTCTTCGACATATATTAACACGCCGTCTTTTCGGCGGTTGGTGAGTGTGGCACGAAAGATTTCGCCGGAAAGAACCTGATCCCACATCTGTTTGAAGAACGCTTCATCGTGTTCTTCAGAGCGGAGAATACGGGGGGTCTGGCCGAGGGCTTCGGAACGGAGGAATCCCGTCATTGCTTCGAAAGCGGGATTGACATATTCAATGGTCCCGTCGATGCCTGTGACAAATACCGCATCGGCCGACTGCTCGACGGCATTAGAGAGCTTGAGAAATGCGGTCTCCGCCAGTTTGCGGCGTGTGATGTCCCTGACGTAGACTGACAAGCCGCTTCCGATCGGATGGACGTTCACTTCAAACCACGTTTTCAGCGGTTTGAAGTATTCTTCGAACTCAATAACCGCTTTTTCCTGAAGGGCCCTTTTGAATTCGCTGAAGCCGCGCGATTGCTCGGTTCCGGGAACGACTTCCCAGATGTTCTTACCCGTCAAATCCGCGATCGTGAGGTTCATCTTCGCAAGAAAATGCTCTGATTTGGGGCTGAGGTACGCGAAACGCCATTCATGATCCAGAAGAAAGAACGCGTCGGTGATGCTGTCGAGGATGTTGACGGATTGGGAGAAGTCCTCATCGACAGGTTCGTGGATGAGGATTCCAACGCCGCTGCCCGTTTTCCAGAAAGAAATGTCAAAAGGTCTCGGTTTCTTTCCCGTCCGAAGCTGAATCCCATTCAAGTGATTCACTTTGCCTGTGCGAAGGACTTTTTTGATCTGGTTGAGGAGGGGGAGATAAGCGTCTTCTTCGATCAGAAGCGCGAAGGACTTGCCAATGATGGCTCGTGCCTTGATTCCGGTAAGTTGCTCGGCTCCTTTGTTCCAATCGGAGAATTTTTCAGAAGCAACAGAGCCTTTCCGGCCAATCGTCACGTCAACATGAGCGAGGGCGAGGGGAAGGGAGGAAGTGAACTGCCTCATGGAAGAGAGCCCCGCTTGTCCGGAAGACCCGGACCCGGGGCCTGAACGTCTTGGCATCGGAACGACTAATCCTCCCCTTGCATTTAGTAAAATAGGATGCGTGAATAATAAGGAAAAAAAAGGAAGGAATGAAACTGGTTTCCCCGGGAATTTACCGTCCGCTCAGCCGTTTCCGGCGGTTCCGGATGTAATCGACAAAGACAAATTCCCCCAAATTGTCAAGAGAGGAGTAGTAGGCACGCCCCTGGTTTGCCTTCGTAAACTCCTCGACAAAGTTGATAAGGTAATGATCGTGTGCAACCATGAATGTACTGACGGTGATTTTTTCCCGGCGGCATTGAACGGCCTCGTCGAGCGTTTTGTTAACGATTCTCGGATCGAGTCCGAAGGAGTTCTTGTACAAACGACCCGCATCGTCGGAAATAGCCGATGGTTTGCCGTCTGTGACCATGAAAACCTGTTTGTTGACGTTGCCGCATCGTCGAAGAAGATTGCGTGCCAGCTGCAGGCCCGCGCGGGTGTTCGTATGGTACGGCCCCACGTTGAGGAAAGGAAGTTCATTGAGGCTGACGATCTTTGCCTCGTCTCCAAAAACGACCAGGGAAAGAAAATCTTTCGGGAATTTTGTTCGAATCAGCTCCGCAAGCGCCAGCGCGACCTGTTTGGCCGGCGTAATACGATCCTCTCCGTACAGGATCATGCTGTGGCTGATATCGAGCATGAGGACGGTGGCGCATGTGGTCATGTGTTCGGTTTCATAGACTTCAAGATCCTCTTCCTTCAGGTTAAATTCGTCAATGCCCTCCCTGCGGATTGCATTCGTGATCGTGGATGTAAGGTCGATATTGGTGGGAGGTTCGCCGAACGACCATTTCTTCGTTTCGCTCAGGCGATCGACTCCATTGCCCGTGTAAGGAGTCTCGTGCATTCCACCGGGTGCTTTCTTGAGGGAGGAAAAGATCTGCCGCAGGGCATCCTGACGTATCTTCTGTACCCCTTTGGTGGTCAAAATCGGCATTCCCTCGACTTCCTCAATGATTCCATGCTCTTTGAGCTTCTGGATCAGTTCTTCCATGGAGAGGTTCTCATCGAACAGGCCGTACTGTTCCGCCAGCTGGCGAAGCCAGTCCATGGCTTCCTTCACATCTCCGCTGGTTTGGATCAAGAGGTAGCTGAAGAGCGACATCAACGACTCAAGCCGCTGCTCGTCGGTCTGGGATTCGGGGGTCCATTTGGTGTATCTAAAGCGCATGGCGAGGTTCGATCCGATTTGGTTTCAGATCTCAGGAAACAGATTCAAGCGTTACCGTGAACGGCAACGCTGTTCGAAAAAAGTCCGGTAAACCGGACTGGGTGGACAGCATCGCTTTACGATGCTTTTTCGTATGAGCGCTATCCCTTTAGGGTAGCGCGGAGACATCATCAGACTCCAATAGTATCGACTTGTCTTCAGGCATCAGATTCAAGCGTTACCGTGAACGGTAACGCTGTTCGAAAAAAGTCCGGTAAACCGGACTGGGTAGACAGCATCGCTCTACGATGCTTTTTCGTATGAGCGCTATCCCTTTAGGGTAGCGCGGAGACATCATCAGACTCTAATAGTATCGACTTGTCTTCGGGCATCCGATTTAACCGTTACCGTGAACGGTAACGCTGTTCGAAAAGAGTCGGGTAAACCGGACTGGGTAGACAGCATCGCTCTACGATGCTTTTTCGTATGAGCGCTATCCCTTTAGGGTAGCGCGGAGACATCATCAGACTCTAATAGTATCGACTTGTCTTCAGGCATCCGATTCAAGCGTTACCGTGAACGGTAACGCTGTTCGAAAAGAGTCGGGTAAACCGGACTGGGTAGACAGCATCGCTCTACGATGCTTTTTCGTATGAGCGCTATCCCTTTGGGGCAGTGCGGAGACATCATCAGACTCTAATAGTATCGACTTGTAAAAGTCCGGTAAACCGGACTGGGCGGACAGCGGAGACTAAAATCGCAACCGCACTACGTCTCTTCTTCAAACGTCTTTCCCCTCCCCGTGAAGATGCTCTGCACAAGATCCTTATAGGCTGTCAGATGGTCGACCTCATCTTTGGCTATCCGGGAAGACTGGTGCAGGCCGTCCAGAACGAACTCCATTGCCGATGCGAGATGATACCGATCGTTGTGATCGATCTTCATGTGACGGCATGTGAGTTCTCGCAGCCCTTTCACGCGATCCAGTTCCTTGAAATACTCATCAAGTGTCATGTCGTCCGAAATCTCAATCTTGTTACCCGATTCAAACCAATTGATGACAGTCTGATATTCCGAATCCATCAGCGGGGTCCGGCTCTCGGCATGGTGCTTCTGTTTCCGTTCGAGCGGATCAGGGAAATAACCCTTGAATACCTCACGAACCGCCTTTCCAACCAGTGCCTTGCTCACTTTCACGGAGCCTTCCTGTTCCCCTTCAAAGACCAATTCAATTTTTCCCGTCATGCCCGGGAGAGCGTGAGGGAGATCGCAAATGCGGGGCACAATGTTCCTGTCTTTCAAAAGAATCGCCCTTCGTTCCGCGTTGCTCACGAGGTTTTCCATCGCGGAGATTGTCAGTCTCGCACTCACACCCGACTTTTGATCCACGAATTCGCTCTTGCGCGCTTCGAAGGCCACATGCTCGATGATTTCCCTGAAATAATGCGGAATGTTCAGACTTCTTCCGTCGCGCTGGACCCAGGCCTCTTGATCGGTAATGGCAATGGCGTCTTCGAGAGACCGCGGGTAATGGGTCAGAATCTGGGAATCAATCCTGTCTTTCAACGGAGTGATCAGATTTCCCCGGTTGGTGTAGTCCTCTGGATTTGCGGTGAAGATGATCATTACGTCCAGGGGAATCCGAACATTGAATCCGCGGATCTGAATATCCTTCTCTTCCATAATATTAAAGAGGCTAACCTGGATTCAGACGTGTGGATCGGGAAGTTCATTGATGGCAAAGATCCCCCTGTTCGTTCGCGGGATGATACCGAAGTGGATCGCGCCTTCGTGAGAGTAATGAAGCTTCTGGGTGGCAGCTTTAATCGGATCGATGTCGCCGATGAGGTCGGCGATCGTCACGTCGGGCGTGGCAAGCTTTTCGGAGAATCGCGCCTCGCGGGGAATCCATTCGATTTCGACATCGTCCCCGTTCTCACTCACCAGATCGACGCAGCGCTTGCACACGGGCTTGAACGGATTGTCGTTGATCTCGCATCCCTTGATGATGGGAATGACATCATCAAGAAGAGTCGGAAAAAGTCTGACAAGCCGGGATTTTGCCTGGCCTCGGAGACCCAAAAGAAGAATGTCATGGCGGGCCAGAATGGCATTGACGATCGCAGGGATTACCGTCTTCTCATAACCGACGATACCCTGGAACAACGGTTCGTTCTTCTCGAGTTTCGCGATGAGATTATTGCGGACTTCCTCCTTGACGGGCAAGACTTTGTAACCGGATTGTCGTAATGCTGCGATTGTCGCGGGACGATTCATCGATGAAAAACTCCTTTGTTCGAATATACAGGCTCAGTGAAAAAGATGCAACGCACTCCTTTTGTTGCCTGTGACCCCTGTGCCTTCCCTGCCTGCCCGACAGAGTTCGTCGAAGTCTGTCGGCCTGCAGGCTGGTCGCGGAGCAGATGTGGCAAAGCCCAGGAGTCTGTCGTACGCTGGTGAAGATTGAAACTGCGGCAAATTAATCCTATTTTGACGTGAAATCATGACACCTCATAAAACATTGGTAATACGATTTAGTTCCATCGGCGACATTGTGCTTTCGACTCCGCTCCTTCGGGCTCTGAGGGCGCGGTTCCCGCAGAGTCAGATCGACTATGTTACGAGGTCTGAGTACTCGGAACTTGTCCGGTTCAATCAAAATCTGAATGTCACTCACGAATTCGACGTGGCGACGGGATTTCCCGGGCTGAGGGAATTGAAGAGGAAACTCCGGAAGGAACGCTACGATCTGGTTATCGATTTGCACAATAGCATTAGAAGCAGATATCTGCGGAGCATGTTGGGCGTTGATTCCATTGTCAAAGTCGACAAGAGAATCAAAGAGAGGACGCTCCTTGTCAAGTTCAAGAAGAACACGTACGAGTCAATGGTTTCTGTCGCCGATCGGTATATTGAAACGCTGCGTGAGTTTGGGATTCAGGGGGATAAGAAGGGGGCTGAACTGCACATCCCCGATGAGATACTGTTTGGCGTGTCGGGGAAGATCGGAAAATTGCGTCTCAACCGGTTTGAACATGTACTGGGCTTGTGTCCCTTCACCCGGCATGCGACAAAGGAATGGCCTGCGGAGAGGTATGTTGAGTTGGGAACCAAAATCGCGAAAGAGCTGAATGGAGCGCTCATAATCTTCGGCGGAACGTCGGACAGGGAACGCGCGGAGGGTATTGTTCGGGCTCTGGCAGATTCAATTGGGTCAGAAAGAATCTTTAATCTCACCGGTGAATTCTCCTTGCTGGAAACGGCTGCCGCGATGCAGTACTGCGATGTTATCGTTACGAACGATTCCGGATTGATGCATCTTGCTGGCGCGATGGAAAAGAAGGTTGTTGCCATTTTTGGTTCGACAGTTGAGGAGTTTGGATTCTTTCCCCCAAAAGGCAGCAGCGTGGTATTGGAACGAAGGGGATTACGCTGTCGCCCCTGTTCTCACATCGGCCTTCCGCAATGCCCCGAAGGCCATTTTCGTTGTATGAATGAAATCAGCGTTGGTTCGGTGCATGACGCTGTCACAGAATTCATGAAGCGATAGCCAAGCCGCCTGTTTGCCTTGCCAAAATTGGTTCTAGGGATTGCCTTGGGGGGGCTTTTTCCCAATATTGGGAAGGAGGTGTGAGGTTCCTTTTGGGAATCGGAGAATTCCCCCAGATTGTTGTGGCACGCCAGTTGCCCTTCTTTTGACACCTTAATAGCAGGCATTGGATTCAAAAAGTTGTCCTTCTGCTCTTTTCAGTTCAACAACGGAGGTTTTATGGAGACAAAAACCGCACAGACGGGCGAGAAGAAAAACGGTGAAGGGATCCACCTTGAGACCTTGAAGATCACCGATACGAGGACAGGGAAGAATTATGAGATCCCTATCGACAATGACACGATCAAAGCTGCCGATCTTCGCCAGATCAAGGTGAAGAGTGACGACTTTGGGATGATGTCGTATGATCCCGCGTTCATGAACACGGCATCATGCAAGAGCAAGGTCACGTTCATCGACGGTGACAAAGGGATCCTGCTGTACAGGGGATATCCCATCGATCAGCTTGCAGAAAAATGCTCCTATCTCGAAGTAGCGTACTTGGTTCTGTACGGCGAACTTCCCGACAAGAAGCAGCTTGAAGACTGGACCGAGCACATCCGGTTGCACACGTTTGTCCATGAGAATGTCAAGCGATTGATGGAAGCATTTCGCTATGACGCACACCCGATGGGCATTTTTGTGAGTACGCTGGCTGCTCTTTCCACGTTTTATCCTGAAGCAAGAAAAGTCCTTGATCCGGAAATCCGTCAGAAGCAGATCTGGAGACTGATCGGCAAGGTGCCGACAATCGCGGCGTTTGCCTATCGTCACAGCCTTGGCATGCCGTATGTGTATCCGGACAATGATCTTTCCTACACCGAGAACTTTCTCAGCATGATGTTCAAGATTGCCGAGATCAAGTACAAACCCGATCCGGTTCTCACGCGTGCGCTGGAGGTTCTGTTTATTCTCCATGCGGATCATGAGCAAAACTGCAGTGCGAACGCGATGCGTTCCATTGGCAGCGCGCAATCCGATCCGTATTGCTCGGCGGCAGGAGCTGCTGCAGCATTGTACGGACCACTGCATGGCGGAGCCAACGAAGCGGTATTGAGGATGCTCGATGTCATTGGAACAAAAGACAAGGTGCCTGCATTCGTGAAGGATGTGAAGGAAGGAAAAGGAAAACTGATGGGATTCGGGCACAGGGTCTACAAGAATTACGATCCTCGCGCCAAAATCATCAAAGAGATGGCAGACAAGGTGTTCGGAGTCATGGGAAAGAATCCGAAGCTCGAGATCGCTCTCGAACTGGAGAAGATTGCCCTTGAGGATGAGTACTTTGTAAAACGGAAACTGTATCCGAACGTGGACTTTTATTCCGGTCTGATCTATCAGGCCATGAGGTTCCCGGTCGACATGTTCCCGGTTCTGTTTGCGATTCCACGTATGTCCGGCTGGCTTTCACAGTGGCAGGAGCTCCTGATGGATCCCGAGCAGAAGATTGCCCGTCCGAGGCAGGTGTACCTTGGATACACGCATCGAAACCTGAAGAAGTAATATTTAACGATTCAACAAAGAAGAGCCAACTCAGACAACTGGGTTGGCTTTTTTGTTCTTGTACACCCCGCCGCTGCTTGTCCAACGAGATCTTTATGGAATCTTTATTCTTCGAAGGTCTCTTTTTATATCCTCTTCATTGCGTTTTCCCGCCATCATCGTCATATTTACGCCCGCCAAAACGAATCACCTCTTTGAGGATCTTATGTTTTCAAAGCACCTGCGATCAGCAATCATCCTTCTTTTGCTTCTGACATTTCTGACTGGAGTATTATATCCGCTTGTCGTTACTGGATTGGCCCAAATCGCATTTCCCGAAAAGGCGAACGGCAGTCTCATTCGGAAAGACGACGTCATTGTCGGTTCGGAGTTGATCGGTCAGCCTTTCAGCGATCCGAAATACTTCTGGGGCCGCCTTTCTGCAACAGGCCCGTTTGCATACAATGCCGGTGCATCAAGCGGTTCGAATTACGGCCCGCTGAATCAGGCTCTCCTTGACGGTGCACAAAAAAGAATTCAGGATCTAAGGGCTTCTGATTCATTGAACTACGAGCCAATCCCCGTGGATTTGGTGACGGCATCCGGAAGCGGCCTCGATCCACACATCAGTGTCGCTGCAGCTCTCTACCAGGTAGAAAGGGTTGCCCGGAGCCGAACCATGAGCTCGGGGCAGGTGCGATCGATCGTCGATCAATACACCGAGGGGAGAACACTTGGTCTTCTTGGAGAACCCCGCGTGAATGTGCTGAGACTGAATCTGGCATTGGATGAATCACAATCAATGGGGAGCAAATGAATATGGACATCATCTATCTTGGCGTTGTTGTTGCTTTCTTCCTCGCAACGTGGGGGTTGATGAAACTGTGTGACAAGTTAGCGGAAGAAAAATCAGGAGAACAATCATGACTATGCTCTACGTCGTTTCAGGAATTATCTCACTCGGACTTATCGTCTATTTGTTTGTCGCACTTCTGAAACCGGAGATATTCGAATGACGCTGAACGGAATTCTGCAAATCGCCTTCTATCTCATTGTCCTCGTTCTCGCGGTGAAACCACTGGGCAAGTTCATGGCAAAGGTACTGCGGCGAGAGCGCACTTTTCTCGATCCCGTTCTCAGGCCGGTGGAGAGGTTCCTCTACCGGGTGTCCGGAATCAACCCCGATGAAGAAATGGATTGGAAGCAGAACGCTGTTGCGATGCTCTTGTTCAACTTCACGGGGCTTGTCGTGGTGTACGCCCTGCAGCGATTTCAAGATCTGCTTCCACTGAATCCCCAGGGGTTGGGCCCGGTTTCTCCGGATTCTTCTTTTAATACAGCTGTGAGTTTTGCTTCCAATACAAACTGGCAGGGGTACAGCGGAGAAGTAACGTTGAGCTACTTTACCCAAATGCTGGCATTGACGGTTCAGAACTTCGTCTCTGCCGCGACCGGGATTGCAGTACTTGCCCTCTTCATTCGCGGGATCGCCCGGCATTCGGTGCAGACATTGGGGAACTTCTGGGTTGATATGACTCGCAGCACCCTGTACATCCTGATGCCCCTGTCTGTGATTCTCGCGCTCGTGCTCGTGTCTCAGGGAACCGTCCAGAACTTCTCACCCTGCAAAACAGCTGCGCTTCTTCAACCGACCACCGACGTAAACGGCGCCGCGGTGAGCGAGCAGGTGATCGCAATGGGGCCAGCCGCCTCACAGATTGCCATCAAGCAGCTGGGCACAAACGGCGGCGGGTTTTTCAATGTGAACTCGTCGCATCCGTACGAAAATCCAACGCCGCTTTCGAATTTCTTTGAGATGCTTTCTATTCTGCTCATTGCGGCCGCATTGTGTTACACCTATGGATCGATGGTTGGCGACACGCGGCAGGGATGGGCAATCCTCGCTGCGATGATGGCCATCTTTGTAGTGCTTCTGGGTGTGGCGGCGTGGTCTGAACAGAATGGAAACCCGCAGTTCGCATCGCTGGGTGTCGATCAGACTGCGAGCAACCTGCAACCGGGTGGCAACATGGAAGGGAAGGAGGTCCGATTTGGAGTCCCCAATTCTGCTTTGTGGGCTACTGCCACAACTGCTGCCTCCAATGGCTCCGTGAATTCGATGCACGACTCGTTTACGCCATTGGGTGGGCTGGTCACTCTGGTGATGATGCAATTGGGTGAGGTAGTGTTCGGGGGAGTCGGCTCTGGCCTGTACGGGATGCTCGTGTTCGTTATCGTGGCGGTCTTTGTCGCCGGACTCCTCGTAGGCCGAACACCCGAGTATCTGGGCCATAAGATCGAGGCCTACGAGATGAAAATGGGGTCTCTCCTGATTCTCATCATGCCTCTCACGGTTCTTGGCCTCACGGCCCTGGCAGTCGTGACAGATGTTGGCAAAGCTTCGATGTGGAACTCCGGTGCCCACGGGTTCAGCGAGATCTTGTATGCATTCACTTCTCAGGGGAACAACAACGGAAGCGCTTTTGCGGGCTTGGGTGCAAATGTGCCGTTTTACAATTTGACAGGCGGCATTGCGATGCTCATCAGTCGATATTGGCTCGCGGTTCCGACTCTTGCGCTTGCAGGATCACTCGTGCGGAAAAAACTCGTGCCGGTGAGCGAAGGAACGCTGCCAACGCACACCCCTCTTTTCATATTCTGGCTCATCGCAGTGGTTCTCATTGTGGGCGCTCTCAATTTTATTCCAGCTCTCGCATTAGGCCCCATCGTTGAACATTTGATGATGACGCAATAGAAGAATCCGGATTGAATCCCATGGTGAAAGAAACATTCAAACGACGATCTCAGGAACGTGCAATGATTCTCGATAATGTGCCGCCAATCCCCCAGACAGTATCTTCTCAACAACTCAAGAAACCTGTCCGACTCACCGGTAGGATGTATCGTCGCGCCCTGGTCGATTCGATGATCAAACTGAATCCCCGACTCATGCTCCGCAATCCGGTCATGTTCGTCGTCGAAATCGGAAGTTTGCTGACGACCGCGCTGTGGATCCAGGCATTGTCGGGCTCCGGCGAGGCGCCCGCCTGGTTCATCGGAGCCGTTTCCCTCTGGCTCTGGTTTACCGTCCTCTTTGCGAACTTCTCCGAGGCTCTGGCTGAGGGGCGGGGAAAAGCGCAGGCAGAGGCTCTCCGAAAAGCACGCAGGGACACGATGGCTAAACTCTTGCCCGATCCAAAACGACGATCGATCATCGTAGTCGTCTCCTCGGCTTCATTGAAAAAGAATGATGTTTTTCTGGTCGAAGCGCGGGACATCATCGCTGTTGACGGAGAGGTCATCGAGGGAGTAGCGTCGGTCGATGAAAGCGCCATCACCGGTGAGAGCGCCCCCGTGATCCGTGAATCGGGCGGAGACCGAAGCGCCGTCACAGGCGGCACCCGAGTGCTTTCCGACTGGCTGATCGTGCGCTCCACAGCTGAACCCGGGGGGGGATTCCTCGACAGGATGATCAAGCTGATCGAAGGCGCGAAACGGCAAAAGACACCGAACGAAATCGCCCTCAATATTCTTCTCGCTGCATTCACCATCATCTTTCTCGGCGTTTGTGTCACACTTGTTCCTTATTCACTTTTCGCCGTTTCGGCAACGGGTCAGGGAACGCCGGTCACAGTGACCGTTCTGGTTGCCCTCTTGGTGTGTCTTATTCCGACGACGATCGGAGGACTCCTCTCCGCAATCGGCATTGCGGGCATGGACCGCATGATTCGTCACAATGTCATTGCGACCTCGGGGCGTGCCATTGAAGCGGCTGGAGACGTCGACGTGTTGCTGCTCGACAAAACCGGCACGGTAACGCTTGGAAATCGCATGGCTACCGAATTCGTGCCGGCCCCGGGGGTTACCAAAGAGCGTCTTGCCGATGCGGCTCAACTCGCATCATTAGCAGATGAGACTCCAGAGGGCCGTTCGATTGTCGTGCTGGCAAAGGAAAAACACGGCCTCCGGGCCCGGGCGATCCATGAGATCTCGGCGCAGTTTGTTCCCTTCAGCGCTCAAACGCGCATGAGTGGGGCGGATATTCAGCCCGAAGGCAGGAACGGGAAGAGAATCATCCGAAAGGGAGCTGCCGATGCCATCGAATCGTACGTAGAGAAACAAGGAGGCACATTTCCCCCTGCGTTGCAGCAGACGGTTCAGGAAATCGCTCGGGCCGGTGCGACACCTCTCGTCGTGGTGGAGAACAAAGAAGTCCTCGGTGTCATCAAATTGAAGGATATCGTCAAGGGAGGCATCAAAGAACGGTTTGCCCATCTCAGGAGCATGGGAATCAGGACCGTCATGATCACCGGCGACAACAAGCTCACCGCAACAGCCATAGCCGCGGAAGCCGGTGTGGATGATTTTCTGGCAGAGGCAAAGCCGGAAGACAAGTTGAAACTGATTCGTGAACATCAGAAAGGCGGCCGCCTTGTTGCCATGACAGGGGACGGCACCAACGACGCGCCGGCCTTAGCCCAAGCTGACGTTGCAGTTGCGATGAACACAGGGACACAATCGGCGCGCGAAGCCGCAAACATGATCGACCTTGACAGCAATCCGACAAAACTGCTCGAGATCGTCGAGATCGGCAAGCAGCTCCTCATGACGCGTGGAACACTTACGACGTTCAGTATCGCGAACGATGTGGCCAAGTACTTTGCCATCATTCCCGCGGCCTTTGCGACAACGTATCCCGTTCTGAACGCTCTGAATATCATGGGACTTGCGACGCCGGAGAGCGCGATCCTTTCCGCCGTCATTTTTAATGCCCTGATCATTATTGCACTCATTCCCCTTGCGCTGAGAGGCGTCAAGTACAGGCCGGTCAGTGCCGTTCAATTATTGCGTCGACATCTGTTCATTTATGGCGTCGGCGGACTGATTGCGCCGTTTGCCGGGATCAAGCTTGTTGACCTAATTCTCGTTGCGTTGCGATTGACGTAGAGTGACCATGAAACCTTCACAATCATCAGGATTTTCCATGAGTGCGCGATTCTCGGCAAAGAGGTGCTTGCTCCTCTTTGTGGTCGGTTTGGCGCCGTTGTCCGTAGTTGCTCAGGAGCAGCCGAAAACGACTGTCAGCGGTTTTGTTGATGTCTACTATTGCTATGATTTCTCCAGGCCGCTCTCAAGGGATCGGAGCTTCACTACCCAGCCGATGCGACACAACGAGTTTACCTTGAACCTGGGAATGATCGATGTGAAATACCAGGCGGTGAATATCCGCGGAAGGTTCGCGTTTCAAACGGGAACCTATGTGCAGTCGAACCTTGCCGCTGAACCGTCGCTGCTCAAGAATGTTTTGGAAGCGAGTGTTGGCTCACAAATAGGGACCAACATCTGGGCCGACCTGGGGATTTTTCCGTCGCATATTGGCTTTGAAGGAATTGTCTCGAAAGACAATTGGAACTACTCACGTTCGCTCCTCGCGGACTATTCCCCCTATTATGAATCCGGAATAAGCGTCACTGTAAGTCTTTCCGATCAGCTGACTCTCCGCGGCCTTCTTTTGAACGGGTGGCAGAACATCGCAGAAACGAACGACAGCAAAGCGTTCGGAACGCAGATACAGTACAAGCCGTCAGGGTCGTTGCTTGCAAATTGGAGCACATTTGCCGGCAACGAGCAGCCTGACACATCGTCTTCCCGTCTCAGATTCTTCAACGACTTCTTTGCAGTAGTGACACTCTCGGACAGCTGGAGCCTTGCTGTTGTGTTTGATTTCGGGATGCAGAAGAAAGCTGCGGGCGGCTCGTACGATTCGTGGAATACATCGTCGATCATGGTAAAGCATTCCATCGACGAACGATGGGCGATCGGGGGGCGCGTTGAGCACTTCATTGACAAGCACGGTAGTATCGTACCGACGGGAACCCCGAACAACTTCCAGACCACCGGCGCATCGATAAACATTGACTACGCTCCTGTCTCAAATCTCGTGTGGCGCGTCGAAGCTCGCATCTTCAGTTCCAAAGACGCAGTATACCCGGCGAGGACGGGACTCAAGAGCGCTGACGGTTTCTTGACAGTGTCAGCCGCAGTTTCATTATGAGAACAAGCAGAGGCATACGAAGCGGAAGCAAACCGCATGACGATGGTCGTGATGGTGTTTCAGTCACGGATCTTGTCTATCTCTTGGCGGGGCGATCAGAAAAGGAACGGTCCAACGACCTCGCAGTGAGTCTGAACGCAAAGGGAAAGTCGAATGGCGGCCATCTGAGGTTGATCGCGACCGTGAATATGGCCTCAGGGACCTTTACCCGGCTCGAGACGCGCCAGATCGGAATGCTTCGGAGACTCCAGCAGAAACGTGACAGTGTCGTCGAAAGAACTGTCGCGGCCTGGAAGATTCTTCCTTCGAGACTCCGCCTTGCCGTCATCGTGACTGTAGCGCTTCTGTTGGGTATTTTGATTGGTCTTTTCGTCCAGAGTCATCGATCGACCTCTCCGTCCGAGCCAGTCTGGAAGAGCTTCACAATGTCTCGCTAGGAACATATTGGTCTTCTCACGTCCCTCAACTTTGGAAGAGGATCATGGATAACAAGAACGCTGAACAACAGCGCGAAAGATTGACAGCCCAGTGGTTTCTCGTCGGGGCGGTCATCTTCGCCGGAATCGTCTTTGCAATCATGTTTCTTCGCGGCTGAAATTCCATTCCCTCTGTCGAGCTTCTGCGAGATTCACTCGTATTGCTCACAACCCTGCAGTTTCGTACATTTCGTCAGCAATGCCAGAACATCAACGTCCAAATCCTGATTCCCTCCTCCAGTCGCTGAGGCAGCAGGAAGAGCAAGAGGTAAAAGGGAAACTGAAGATCTTTCTCGGCATGTGTGCCGGAGTAGGGAAGACGTATGACATGCTCCGCGCCGGCCATGAGGCCAAGGCAAAAGGGATCGAGGTTGTTATCGGTTTTGTCGAAACGCATAGCAGGAAAGAGACAGAAGCCCTGGTGGGGGGCCTCGAAGCAGTTCCTCGAAAACAGATTGAATACAAGGGAGCGGTTCTGGAGGAAATGGATCTGGACGCAATCCTTGCCCGCCGCCCGAAACTCGCACTTGTTGATGAGCTAGCACACACCAACGTTGAAGGTTCCCGCCACAGGAAGCGTTATCAGGACGTTTTGGAGCTGATTGACCAGGGCATCGATGTCTATACAACCGTGAATGTTCAGCATCTCGAAAGTCGGGCCGATACCGTGGCACAGATTACCGGTTCGATTGTGAGAGAGACGATCCCCGATTCGGTATTTGAAGTGGCTGATCAGGTCGAACTGGTCGATCTCACACCGGATGAACTTCTGAAACGACTCGCCGAGGGAAAAGTTTATACGCCCGAGCGATCCAGGCGGGCAATTCAAAACTTCTTCCGAAAGGGCAATCTCACGGCTCTTCGGGAAATGGCTCTTCGGCTGACGGCGGAGCGTGTCGACAAACAGCTGCGCCAGTACATGCAGGGGCAGCGGATTTCCGGTCCCTGGAAATCGGGGGAACGCCTTCTGATCCATGTCGACGAGAATCCGGACAGTGTGCGATTGATCCGCTGGGCGCGCAGGGTCGCCCAGACAATGAATGCATCATGGATTGCCCTCCATGTTGAGACTTCCCGGAGGCTCGGGGAGCCGGATAAGAACCAGCTTGCAAAGAGCATCAAACTTGCCCGGGAACTCGGAGCCGAGGTAATTTCGACGGCCGATGAGGATGTTGTGGCGGCACTGGTGAGGATTGCCAATGAGCAGAACGTGACGCAGGTTCTGGCTTCAAAGGATTGGGGCCACAAAGCCATTCTTCAACGGCTTCTCACTGAAAGTGGCAACCTCGATCTGCTGTTGCTAGGAGGGAAGGAGGAGACAGAAGGGAGGACGAAGCGGCTTCAATTCCCGGAGCTCCATTCCGGGTCTTCACAATACCTTCTTGCCGCGGGTGTGGTCATCGCGGTCTCTTCCGTTTGCTTCTTCATTCAGGACCTCATCGGTTATCAAACGGTTTCCCTCTTGCTGTTGTTCGTCGTCGTACTGTTGCCCCTGCGATTTGGGGCGGGGCCGGTGCTCCTTGCTGCCGGCCTTAGTGCCCTTTTGTACGATTTCTTCTTCCTGCCTCCCTTGTTCACATTTGTAGTTCGCCAGGCGGACGATGTGCTGATGTTAGGCGCTTTTTTCATTGTTGCTGCGGTTACGGGTGTCCTCACAGCGAGAGTCCGGGCGCGCGAAAAGGCGGTTCGAATCCGTGAAGAGCGGGCCACCGCCCTTTTCAGCCTGACCAAGGACCTATCAGGATCAAGAAGTCAGGATGAGGTCGTTTGGGCTGCCGTGGATAACATACGGCGCTTCTTCAACGCCGAGACGATCATGTATCTTGCGCAGCCGGACGGCGACATTTTCACGAAGGCGCATCCGCAGAGCAATCTGCAGGTGGATGAAAAGGAGTTTGGCGTTGCAGCATGGGTATATTGGAACGAAAAACGCGCGGGGCGATTCACTGACACACTTCCCTTCACCAGCGCGACATACTTTCCATTGTCCGGCCCGCGCTACCCGCTTGGTGTCATCGGGGTCAGGTTGCCGCACAATGACTTTTCACTTGACCAGGAAACATTGCTGGAGAACTTCGTGAACCAGATTGCCTCGGCAGTGGAAAGAGAGTTCCTGAATGAAATTGCCAAGCGGGCGACAATTCTTGAAGAATCCGAAAGGCTGTACAAGACACTTTTTGATTCCGTGTCGCATGAGTTGCGAACGCCCATCGCAGCGATCATGAGTGCGACGGAAACGATCATGAGAAACAAGTGCGAAAAGGACAATGACGTATTTGCCGAAATCCACACGGCGAGCGAGCGACTCAATCGGCTAGTGGAAAACCTCCTCGACATGACCCGGCTTGAATCGGGATTGATCAAGCCGAAACTCGATTGGTGCGACGTTCGAGATGTTGTGAACGCTGCTGTGCAGAAAGTGTCGGAGGAAATTGGCGCCCACAGCATTCACGTCGACATTCCCGAGGATTTTCCTCTTCTGAAGCTTGATTTTGGGCTGATGGAACAGGCTTTGGTCAATCTTCTATACAACGCGATTCTCTATACGCCTTCAGACACGACTATTCACATTCATGTTCACTCCTCGGATGAACGCGTTTTCATGAATGTTGAAGACAATGGACCGGGATTCCCAAAGGACTCCTTGAAGAAACTGTTCGACAAGTTCTATCGCGTCCCCGGTTCGAAAACGGGGGGAACAGGACTGGGTCTTTCCATTGCGAAGGGTTTTGTAGAAGCGCAAAAAGGAATTATCACTGCAGAGAACCGCCAGGAGGGTGGGGCGAGATTCTCCATTCAGCTCCCTCTGTCGGCCGAACCCGTGTCCCCAACAGGTGTGTCCAGTGAGCAATAAGCCCACCATTCTTACGATCGATGACGAGGTTCAGATTCGGCGGCTGCTCGACATGACCCTCAGTTCTGACGGATACAGGGTCATCTCGGCGGAAACCGCAGAAGAGGGAATTCGCCGCGGGAGTACCGACAGGCCTGACCTGATCATGCTTGATCTCGGGCTTCCGGATGCAGATGGGTTGAGTGTATTAAAAAGAATCAGAGAATGGTCGACGGTGCCAATTGTCATTCTCTCTGTCAAGAGCGCGGAATCCGATATCATTGAATGCTTGAATGCAGGAGCCGATGACTATTTGGTCAAGCCGTTTCGTTCCGGCGAATTGTTGGCGCGTGTCCGGGCCGCCTTGCGGCATCACACAACAACAGACGTGGAAAAGAGTTTTCAAGTACGTGACCTTGTTGTTGACTTCACTGCCAGGATAGTGAAGAAATCAGATGCTCTGGTCCATCTGACCGCGACAGAATACAGTCTTCTCGCCCTTTTTGCCCGCAATGCGGGGAGAGTTCTGACACATCAGTTCATTCTGCAGAACGTTTGGGGACCTTCGTACGTGGAGCAGACAGAATACACGAGGGTATACGTTGGCCAGCTGAGGAAAAAAATCGAAGATGATCCTTCCAAACCGAATATCTTGCTCACCGAATCAGGCATCGGGTACAGGCTTGCCCTTGAGTGACCTCTCGCTCTGCAGACCCCGCCTTGAAACCATTCCGATTTCTCCGTACCTTCCAAAACGTCCAACGAACGATTCATATGTGAGTTGATGACGTTTTGAGAATCCCGCCGATCTATCTGTGCTTTTTACGGGAAGGCGGGATCCGGTTACCGGGTGTTCTCTTTCTTTCATTTTCCATTGTTGAGGCCCCGTAGCTCAATCGCCAAAACGTCCAACGAACGATTCATATGTGAGTTGATGACGTTTTGCGCGTCCCGCCACAGGCGGGATCTGCTGATAAAGATTCATAAGCTCCACCTTGGCCCCGTAGCTCAACCCCGACTTCGTCCCGAAGAACGGGACTACGTCGGGGCAGGTTGGATACCCGCCCGACCGAACGATATTGAGGTCCTTGTTCGGTCGTTCGGGCGGGGAGCAACAGCCTTACGGGCCCGTAGCTCAAGTGGACAGAGCAATAGCCTTCTAAGCTATAGGTTGCGCGTTCGAGTCGCGCCGGGCCTACTGCGTCACAGCCTTCTAAGTCCCAATCCGGCCCACGAGCGTCCGTGAGCTTGTCGAACGGTCAGCGAGTGGCTGCCGAATTGAGGGTTGGCGGGACTGTAGGTTCCGCGTTTTTACCCCGACTTGTCCCGATGTTTTCTATCGGGACGCTTTTTGTCGGGGCGATTCGCGGCGGGGTCACGAAGAAGTCGGATTTCAGAAGGAAGAATGCGGAAGGACTCCGCTGCGGTAACCTATAATTCCAAAATCGACATTCCGAAATCCACTCCCCGCGTACGCGGGGACCGCCATCCGCAATCTAACCTCCCTCCCCGTTTGCTATTCACCCTTCATTCCGCTAGATTCGCCTGACCGCTCCATTCTCATAGCCCAACATAAAGGGTCAATCATGGGACTGATTGCCTTTCTTCTTGTCGCCGTTCTCGTTCTGCTCGTTGTTTTTATTGCAAAAGTGTCAAACCTCTCGGGAAAACTCACGAATGCTGACTGGGAATTGAGAAAACTCAGGGGGAGAGTTGATGATCTCGAACAGGGAATGAGGCCGCCCGGGAAAAAACCAAAGGAGGCGGTTTCGCCTCCTCAGTGGGCCGCGCCGCAAAAGGTTCTTCAACGACCTCTCGCTGATTCCCGCGGGGAACCAACTCCTGCCCGTCAGATCAGCGGACCTGTGCCGGAACTGGAACGAAAACCCTCGCGGACGAGAGAAGAATGGGAAGCCCTCATCGGCGGGAAAATCCTGAATCGCATCGGCGCCCTGGCGCTCATTATCGGTATCGGATATTTCCTCAAATATGCCTTCGATAATAACTGGATCAATGAGGCGACGCGTGTGCTTATCGGCGCAGCGATCGGATTTCTCTGCCTGGCCGGCGCTTACCGCTCGCACCAGAAGGGATTCAAGGTCTTCGCCCAAGGCGTTGTGGGAGCGGGCGTCAGCATTCTTTATCTCTCTGTCTACGCATCATTTAATTTCTATTCCCTCGTGCCGCAATGGGTCGCCTTCGTTCTCATGTCGATTGTCACCATCATCGCGTTGGTGCAGGGCTTGTACTACAGTTCCTTTGCTGTGGGGCTTCTCGGGTGGGCCGGGGGATTTCTGACTCCCATCATGCTGAGCACGGGTGTGGCTAATGAAATCGGGTTGTTCACCTATGTCGCACTCCTCGCTGTGGGACTTCTTGCGATTATCTACAAGAAGCAACAATGGTGGGCCCTTGAGCCATTGACGTTTGCGGGGACATGGATCCTGTATCTTTCTTGGTACTTGGAGTTCTATGTTCCTGCTGACTTGGGCATCACGATTGTCTTCATTGCGGTGTTTTGGCTTCTCTTCTATTCTCTCACAGTACTTCAGCCCCTGCCGAATGACTCCGCCTTGGTGTCCCGCCGAATTGTCGGCGCAGCGAATGCATGGGCCCTCTTTCTCGCGCTTTATGCAATCGTTGACACCGAATACCATGAATGGATGGGGCTGTTGACGGCTGGATTGGGGCTTATCTATCTTGTCACTCTTCTCGCACGATCATCAAAGAATACTGTTTCCTCTTCCGAACAAGTGCACTACGTCTTGAGCTCGATTGGGTTCCTGGTCATTGCTTCCACTATTCAGTGGAAAGGATTTGAGGTCGTGATTGCCTGGTCTGCGGAGGCCGGGTTTCTGGTATGGATCTCGACCCGGCTCAAACTACGGTATGTCTGGCTTACCGCCTCCGGAATCTTCGCCCTTGCCATTTTCAAATTTATTTCAACTCCCGGGTCGTTCTTCCATGTCCCGGCAGCAGAATTTTCACTCATTATGAACACGAGGGCGGTTGCTTTGATTGCAGGTGCCGTTTCTTTTCTTCTCAGCGCGTGGTTCTTGGACAAGGTTGCGGAAAAGAAAGATATGTGGATCGTCACTGTGTTTCGCGTCTTCTGGCCTGTTGCACTGTTTATGCTCGTTGGCACTGAGCTCAATGACATGTACCGCAGGCATATGGTCGACTCTTCGGCGGCAGCGGTGGAAGTACTCTCGTTCGAGAGAATTGTGTGGATTGGGGCTGCATGGGCAGCGTATTCTGTTCCCCTCGTGTGGGTGAGTTTGAAGTTCCGCCATGTTCCGGTTCTGGTTTGCGGCCTCCTGGCAGCGTTGATTGGCGGAGCGCTTGTGCTCATACGCGGAATTGCGTTCGATCCAATTGATGCTTTCGAATTTGTCTTTAATGTCCGTGCGGCGGCTCTTCTCATAGTGATCGGGCTTTTCGTGCTTCACGAGCGCCTGGCCGAGTGGGGCGGATCGCTGCGAGATTGGCTGCCTGATATTCGTTCGGCATTGCAGATGGCGCTGGTGGTCATGGTCTTTGGACTGCTTACCGGTGAGACCCGTGACGCGTTCAGAAAGGAGATGGTTTTCCTCGGGGATAATGCACCGGAAGAGTATAGCAAGCTGTCAAACCTTCAACAGCTTTCTCTCTCGGGGATCTGGCTGCTCTATTCCGCAGTGCTCATGGCTGCCGGACTTTGGAGAAAACTCCGTGCACTGAGAGTTGCCGCGTTTGTCCTCTTCGGCATAACGATTCTGAAGATCTTTCTCTATGATCTCTCGTTCCTTGATTCGCTGTACCGGATTTTCTCGTTCATCGCCCTGGGATTGGTGCTTCTCGCGGTTTCGTTCGCGTACCAACGGTATCGCGATGTCATTTTTGGAACGAAAGAGGGATGACAGGGGGTCGAAGATGAGGGCTTTTTACGCTCCGGTCGGGCCGCACTTGGCTTGAGCGTCTCTCCTGTCCGGTCGGGGACCGGACTGTACAACCCAGCGCGGCTACAGCTTCCTTATCTTGATATTCCTGTAGAAAATAACGCTTCCGTGATCCTGCAGGCCGATGTATCCGGTTTTCGCCTGGCCGTAGTCAGGATAGTCTTTCCATTTCCCGCTCAACCGACGTTTGTTCCAATCATCCGACCATGGGACGAAACTCAGGGTCGATGTGCCGTTCAGCCAGTATTCAACCCTTTCGGGCGTGAAACGGATTCTGCTCTCGTTCCATTCCCCGGCAGGCTTCACGATTCTTGCCGTATCGGGAAAATACATCGCGTAGTCGGCGCCGACCGATTGCCAGGGTTCGAGTTTTTCCGGGAAGCCGATATCATCGATCACCTGATATTCCGGAGCGTTCTCGTACGCCGCATTGTACTGTTTACCCTCCCGTACGTGATAGAAGATTCCGCTGTTTCCTCCCTGAGAGAGTTTCCACTCCAGGACAAGTTCAAAGTTCTCAAACTCCTCTTTATCATACACAATGTCTCCTCCGATGTCTCCTCCCTTTCCCAGGGATTTCAGACATCCATCCTCGGCAACCCATCCCGAAAGCGGTTCCTGTCCGTTGAATCCTCTCCAACCGGAAGTAGCCTTCCCGTCAAAAAGCAGCTGCCACCCTTCCTGGATCTCATTCTCGGTCAGGAGGTTCTCGGTGATTTCTTCGGTCTTCTTCGCGCACGATGAGGTCAGCAACGATGTAACAACGACAATGGAAACGATCGTTTTCATGATCAAATGCTCCTACGACTGGACCTTCATTTTCACAGGATCCCATCGAATGGCCTTGTTTTGATTGTAGCTGTCGTTGCAGAGGAGCGCAGGAGCCGCCGCTCTGAATCCAAACTCGGGATCCTCCACTACCGATCCTTTGTTGCGGATCGCGCTGAGAAAATTCATATGATGATCGTACAGCGCCCCTTTGTACCCCTCTTCAGCTTTGTAGATCGTTTCCAAGGGCGGCAGCATTTTCTTCCTATCCTCGTACCCCTTGGCCTCTGCCTGCTTCTGTTTCATGAACGGATCATCTTCGGCAACGACTTCGTTTCTCTTTACCACCACTTCTTCCCATTTCACATCCATCGAACCCTTGCTGCCGACGAGTCGAAGATATGTTGTCCCGCTCGTGCCGTCGACGAAATTGCATCGCAGGGAAAGGTTGAATGCCGGATGGGTTTTCGTTTCGGGATATCCGAAGGACCCGAGAAGCACGTCTGGCACTTCGCGACCGTCTTTCCAATAGCGCAATCCTCCCATGGCAAAAATCTGACTGGGGCCCGGTGAATCTGTGATGAAATGAAGACTGGAAAAAAGATGGACGAACAAATCACCGGACATGCCGGTACCATAATCCAGATAGTTTCTCCACCGGAAGAACCGCATTGCATCAAAAGGCCTCTTGGTCGTGTTGGCAACGTATCGATCCCAGTCGACCGTCTCCGGCGAAGCGTCCTCAGGAATCGGATATTGCCACGCACCCATGGGGGAATGCCGGGCCCAAAATCCTTCGGCATAATTCAGGTCTCCAATAGCGCCTTCGGCAAGAAGTTGCCTGGCCTTCTCGTTTCCCAGCGATGAAAGACCCTGGCTTCCAACCACCATGATCTTCCCCGATTTCTTCCACGCATTGACAACTTCGAGTCCCTCACCGATCGAATGGACCATCGGCTTTTCACAATACACATTCTTCCCGGCGAGCAATGCTTCGATGCTTATTTGCTTGTGCCAGTGGTCCGATGTGCCGATGATGACCGCGTCGACATCCGCCCTTTTCAGGATTTCCCTGTAATCCCTGGTGACGAAGATCTGATCGCCCCACAGTTTCTTTGCTTCGTTGATTCTTCCCTCATACAAATCGCAGACGGCCGTAACGGCGACCCCCTCGAGCGTAAGGGCCGTCTGCATGTCGACGACTCCCATTCCTCCTGCTCCAATCAACGCCATGTTGGTCGTTTTCTCGGGGGCGGTAAGGGGATCTCTCTTCATGCTGTACAAGAGTGTCTTCTTCGTGGGAGATGCCAGAAGGGAGGATGCAGCGAGCGAGGCCGAGGCAAAGCCGGCCATTTTCAAAAACGTACGTCGGTTGTTCATTTCAACCTCGTTTCGAGTTCATGTGCAGCAAATGGGGGAGAAATCACGGGCCTACTCTTCCTGAATCTCCTTCAGCAGTTCCGCGGCTTCCATTCTGTACTGCTCGTCATCTTCATCTTTGTTTGCGATTTGACCAATGGCAGCGAGATGTTTCCTGGCCATGATATAATCGTCGTCTTCGACGTAGGCGCGGGCGCAGTCGAGCCGGTACATGATGAAATCGGGTTTGAGCGAAATGGCTTTCTCGAAGTATTTGATCGCATCGTCGGTGCTGGCCCAACCGAGCCCGAGAGGCCACCGTAGAATCCTCGGTTTCTCGGTTACCTTGGCATGCACCCTTCCAAGAATATAGTTGGCGACATCGTTCTCCGGATCCAACGCAAGAGCGGTATCAACGTCGGCCTTGGTTTGTTTGACGAGACTCAAAGATTCCCAAATGCCGCGAAAAAGAGCAATTCTTCCATTGGCAATCGACCGGCGCGTATACGCCATGGAGCTCGTGCGGTTCGCTGTAACCGCTTTTTCCGAATACATCAACGCCGTTTCATAGGTCGTGAGCTGATTTTCCTTTTCCTGTTCCGTCCTGACCGGCAAATGCTCGCCGATGTCGATGTAAGCCCTGCTGATCCGCCAGAGGATCTCCACGTTCGTTGAATCATGCCGAAGGGCTTCAAGGTACTTCCCGAGGGCCAGGTTGTTTTCGAAGGCGTCGACGAGCGCATCACCTTCCTTTGTGAGCGAGGACGTTAAGGAAGAATCCGAAGGTACCGACGCTCTGACGTAAGGTGAAAGAAGAATGAAGATGATGAACGCCAGGAAGCGGGGAGGTTTCATAGAGTGTCCGATCCAGTGAATGGCAAACCAAAATAGCGTAAAAATGGAGTTGCCGCAACATGAAATGAGAGCACGGACGAGAACTGCCACGCTTGATTTCTTCAAACGGAATCCGTAGCATGGTGGGAACATTTTGCTCAATTCCCACCATCTTGAAGGTCTCTTCCCCGTTGACATCAGACCAAATCCTCCTTACACACGACCTTAGCAAGCAATTCAAGAAGCGGTGGGCCGTCACCAATCTCAATCTCGAGGTCCATCGGGGCGACATTTTTGGCTTTCTCGGACCGAACGGCGCTGGCAAAAGTACGACCATTCGCATGCTGCTTTCTCTCATACGCCCGACGAAAGGGGATGTGACCCTGTTTGGCCATCCGCTCTCCTCGCAGCGCTTCGATGCTCTTCGTCGTGTGGGCGGAATAGTCGAGAAGCCCGATTTCTATCTTTATCTCTCAGCCCGCAGGAATCTTGAAATTCTTGGGGCGCTCCAGGGGGGCGTGTCGCGAAAACGAATTCTCGAGGTTCTGAACCTTGTGGGGCTGGAGAGCCGTGTTTCAGACAAGGTCAAGACCTATTCTCACGGAATGAAGCAACGGCTGGGAATTGCCCAGGCGCTGCTGAGCGATCCGGAGCTCGTCGTTCTCGATGAACCCACCAGCGGACTGGATCCCCAGGGAATGAAGGAAGTGCGGCAGTTGATCCTGCATCTTGCGAGGGATCAAGGGAAAACGATTTTTCTGTCATCCCATCTTCTTTCCGAGATTGAAATGGTGGCAAACAGAATGGCGATTATCAATCGGGGAGAACTCGTGGTGCAGGGAGATGTTTCGAAATTGCTGGAAGGGGGAGAACACTACGTCGTTATCAAGGGAGACCCCACAGCGAAGGTACGTTCCGTCCTCCGGTCGGAAAGGAAGATTGTCCGGGAGTACAAGGAACATGACGGGCAGTTTGACGTGAGCATGCCTTTTGAAGATATTCCCGCTCTCAACAGACTTCTCGTTCAGCGAGGTGTTGCGGTTCGGGCCCTCGTGCCCCGACGCTCGCTGGAGGATTTTTTCCTGTCACTCACGGAAAGCCAGACAATCGAATGAATTGAGGATCGCGTGTTTCGTCTTGTCTATCACGAATGCATCAAGACATTTCTGAAGAAACGGACCTATCTCGGTTTCGTTATTCTTCTTGTCGTCATTCCGCTCATCGAAATCGCCGTAAAGATCGAAGGAGCTCGATTCTCGTCGGGTTTTCTGCGCTCGCTGCAGCAGGATTTCTTTTTTGTCGGTAATCTCTTCAACGGCTGGATTGTCAGTCATTGGATCATGAACAGCCTTTGGGTGCATATTCCTATCCTGATTTCATTCGTCGCCGGTGACCAGTTGGCGGGGGAGGCGACGGCGGGCACATACAGGTTGATCCTGATTCGCCCCGTTTCACGCACCAGGATCTTCTTTTCGAAGTATCTCACGACGGCTGTCTACACGATCGTGTTCGTGGTGTTCCTTGGCATTCTCAGTGTAGGACTTGCGTTGATCCTCATGGGCTCGGGGCAGTTGCTTGTGTGGGATAGCGGATTTCTCATTCTTCCCTCTTCTGATGTTGCGTGGCGGTTTTTCGCGGCGTATATTTTTGCGGCATGGTCGATGCTCACGGTTTCATCGATTGCCTTTTTCTTCTCATCCTTTGTCGAGAATGCCATCGGCCCCATTATTGCCACGATGGGTGTATTGATCGTGCTGTTGCTTGTGAGTGTGATGCCGCTTGAGTTTTTTGAGTCCATTCGTCCTTATATCTTCACAACGTACATCAACATCTGGCAGAAGGTCTTCGCTGACCCCGTTCAATGGCCCGAAATCTTGGAGGGTGTGACATGGTTGGGAGGATATTCCGCTGCGATGGTCGGCGGGGCGTGGCTGATTTTCGTTCGGAAGGATATCTTGTCGTAATCGCTCACTACTCACACAACCGGAAGGTCTCATGGATATCTATGTTGCCGCGGTCCTGATCTATCTTGTGTTTCTTGGCAGTATTGCCGTGTACAAGATGCGGAGTGTCAAGACCCAGGATGACTTCATGGTTGCCGGGCGGAAAACCACCGCCCTGTATCTGGCGGGCACCCTTGTGTGTACCTGGGTCGGATCGGGGACTTTGTTTGGTGGTGCCGGGCTCGCGTTTCGGGTGGGATTGTCCGAGCTTTGGTTCAGCGCGGGGGCATGGACGGGGATTTGCATCATCTATTTCCTGGCGCATCGGGTGCGCAGAATCTCCGAGTACACAATGTCGGATATTCTTGAGAAGCGGTACAATGCCGCGGCCCGGATCATGGGAACGACGGCGGTCATTGTTGCATACATGACGATTGCGGGATATCAGTTTCGCGGCGCAGGAAGGTTACTGAACATCCTCACAGGAATTGACCCGATGTGGGGAGGCGCTATCGCATGCGGAGTGGTGATTCTTTTCACGGTTGTAGCAGGGCTTGTCTCAATCATTAGAATTGACCTTTTCAACGGAATCATGATGGTCCTTGGAGTCCTGATTGCGCTGCCGTTGGCGATCGGTGCTATCGGAACAGAGCAGGTGGCCACACTCCCCGCCGAACAATTCGAGGTGTTTGGCGGACATAACTGGGTGTGGGTGATGGGGGTCTTTTTCCCCACGTTCTTTCTCTTGCTCGGAGAGAGCAGCATGTATCAGAAATTCTTTTCCGCAAGAGACGAGGCGACGGCCCGACGCGCAGTGGTGGGAATGATTATTGGCGTCGTCGTTATTGAAACGGCAATCAGCCTTCTCGCAATTATTGGGAGCGCAAAGTACGCCACGCTCGCCCCGTTCGCCCTTGCCGACGGAACCATCGACAAGGCGGCGACGGAAACGATTATCCTCCAATTGGCGCGTTATGACTTGCCGCCCATTGCAGGTGTGCTTCTTATTTGCGCGGCCGTTGCCATTATTCTCTCGACCGCCAACACGTTCTTAATGGTTCCCTCGACGAATATTACGCGGGACATTTACCAGCGATTCATCAATCCGGATGTCTCCGAAGTGAAAATCGTGAGGTTCCAGCGATTCTGGATTGTGGCTCTGGGCATCCTTGCGTTCTTGCTCGCAAGTTTCTTCAAAAGCAGCCTCGATATGGCATTCACCGCTTACGCCATGGTCGGGGCCGGAATTACCCCTGCGCTGCTTGCAGCATTTCTGTGGAAGCGAGTGACGGTGGCGGGCGGCGTGGCATCGATCGCCTCCGGCATGGG
>Ga0209342_10001052_pt1 | contig 31190 bp, 26 predicted proteins | sample RifCSP16_2_FD_184023 | JGI IMG/M metagenome (GOLD analysis project Ga0209342, IMG submission 184023) | Soil microbial communities from Rifle, Colorado - Rifle CSP2_sed 16_2 (SPAdes) (version 2) | ecosystem: Environmental > Terrestrial > Deep subsurface > Rock core/Sediment | place: Rifle...
GGCTTCACCACGCGCCTCGCCCAAGGGGCTTAAGGCTGAAGCCGGGATCGGGAGGCGGGTGACAAAGGCCAGGTACGTCAGGACAAAGGCCGCAAGAAAGCCCGAGGTGATGAAAAGCTCGATCCAGCCCAAAGGAAGTCCCGGCTTATGCCAGAGCGAGGGGACCACAAGGAGGAAGCGTTCCAGCCACATCCCGACCACGATGAGGGAAGCGACGGCAGCAAGAGTCATGGGATGCTCCTTAATCCGCCGGCTGAGGAGGAGGAGGAAGGGGCCGAGGAAGCTCACGATGAGGACGACTAAGGCAAGGGGCGCCCACGGCATCTCCTTTGTCCTCACGATGACGTACTCCGTTTCCTCTGGCAAGTTCCCGTACCAGATCACTGCGTACTGCGACCAGAAGAAGTCACCGGCCACGAGACAAAAGCCGAATAGGAGCTTCCCCAGGTCGTGAAACTGGGATCTCCCAATCGATCCCTCCAATCCAAGGGGTCTTCGAAGGAACACCGCAAAAAGAGCGATCCCAGCCAATCCCACGTAGAAGCTGCTCATAAAGAAGTAGGCGCCAAAAAGGCTGCTGACGAAGTGGCGGTCAAGGGACATCACGAGATCGAAGCCGAGGAGGGAGAAGACCAGGGCATAGAAGATGATGAAGAGAGGGCTCAGGATGGCGAGGAGCCGATGGTTCCGCTCCCGCTCTGCTTCAATCCCACGCCATTCCCTGGTGAAAAGGGCCCACAGCCGTGGAACGTGCCCCCGCTGCTGGTCAACAGCCGCTCCAATCTCGGGACGGAGCGAGCAGAAGAGATACGTCAGGCCAAAGCTGTAAAGGGCAAGCAGGCCGAGCAAGTCTCGGCTAAAGAGAAACGGGAGGTTCAGCCAGGTCTGTTTCTCGGGGATGGGGTTGAGCACCCAGGGAAAGAGGATGGGAGACCCCGGGAAGAGGCAGAGGAAAAGGAGGAGAGAGACGGGCAAAAACGCTGCCATCCCCTGAGCAAGCCTTCTCACCGCCTCCCCCCACCTGGCCCGGGTCAGATCATAGGCTGCTGCAAAGACCAGACCCCCCTGAGCCATTCCCGAAAAGAAGAGGAAGTTGACCAGGAAAGTCTGCCAGGCTCTCAACCGGTTTGGCCCTCTGGCCTCGACGAGGAACGTGACCACCCCGATGAGAAGGAGTCCCCATAGCAGTCCTCGAAGCCATTTAGGGAGCTGGATCGGTGCCCTGACCATCTTATCCTCTCTTCTGGATTTTCTGGAGGCTCCGAAGATAGTTGACGATGTCCCACCGCTCCCGGGAAGAGAGGCCCTCCGCCTGCCCGGGCATCGTGTCTCCACCTTCTCTAATCACCGTGTAGAGATATCCATCAGGCTGTTCCGCCGTAGACGTCTGGGTGAGGTCGTCCGGTGGGGTGATGAGCTTCTTGGCGATGGGACCTTTCCCCTTCGCATTGGTTCCGTGGCAGACAGCACAGTAGATGGCAAAGAGCCGCTGGCCCTGCTCAAGAGAAGCGGGGGTGGCCTCCACCGGGTTCTTCAGCTCGCTTGCCTCAAGGAGCTCTACCTTTCGCTCCCTGCCGTGAATGGGCACGGACTGGGGTGGAGGGAGGAAAGGCTGCTCTTGGGGTTTGATGGAGGGCTGATTAGCCATCTCTGTCGTCGGGGGGATGCTGAGAAAGAAGTAGGTCAGCCCGACCGTGAAAAAAAGCACGGCGGCAACCGCCCAAAAGAGTAAGGGGTCAAATCTCGTCACGACGGATCTCCTCCGCGCCACAGGCCTGAAGGACCTCTTCCACCGCGCCGCTCCGGTCCGCCGGGCACCTCACCCAAAGGCCAAACCGGTCCACGGAGAAGCGGGGATCGTAGCCGGGCTGCACCCGAGGCCGCGGGAGGCGGATGTTCAGCAGCATCCCGAGGATGGTGCTCAATGAACCGAAGAGGATCGCCAACTCAAAGGCCATGATCAAAAACGGGGGGATGGAGACAATCGGCTTTCCACCGGTCATGATCCCACCAGCAATGATGGGATAGTTGAGGGAGGTGAGGGTGGCCAGGCCAAAACCGGTGACTGCCCCCAGGAACCCACCCCCTAAGGTGAAGTACCGGACAGGGCTTTGGGGCTTCTCTAGAACCTCCTCGATCTCGTGGTGGGGGACCGGCGAGAAAGCCGTCAGGTCCCGGTAGCCGAGGTCTTTCAGGCGTCGGATTGCCTCGAGGAAGGCATCGAAATAGATGAAGATCCCCACAACCCTGACAGTCCGTTCCTTCATTGCAGCGCCTCTTCTTTCACGGGTGGCGGGACCAGCTCCTTCACCTCGACAATCGAGACCACCGGAAGAAGCTTCGCGAAGACGAGAAACATGAGGAAGAAAAGGGCAGCGTCTCCGGCCAGAATGCTCACCTCAATCCACGACGGCTTGTACGTTCGCCAGGCAAAGGGGACATAGTCGTGGGCTAACGATGCGACGATGATGACGAAGCGCTCACACCACATGCCGATGTTGATCAGGATCGAGATCGTAAAGAGCGAGAAGATGCTCCTCCGGATCTCCCTGACGGCGAACAGGAGGGGCACGATGGCGTTAAAGACCAACATGAACCAGAAAGCCAGGGCGTAATCCCCCACGGCCCGGTAGAGGAACGTCGCCTGCTCGAAGCGGTTCCCACCATACCAGGCGATGAAAAACTCCGTCAGATACGAGTACACCATGATGAGGGTGGTCAAAATCAGGAGCTTGGCGATGCTCTCGAGGTGGTCCCGGGTGATGTAGGTCTCAAGCTGGAAGATCCGCCGGAGCGGGATCAGCATCGTGAGGACCATGGCCAGGCCCGAGTGGATCGCCCCGGCGACAAAGTAGGGGGCGAAGAGGGTCGAGTGCCAGCCTGGGACGATGGAGACGGCGAAGTCCCAGGAGACGATGCTGTGGACGGAGATTACCAGAGGGGTGGCCAGGGCCGCTAAGAAGAGATAGGCACGCGAGTAATGGCGCCACTGGTGATCCGTCCCCATCCACCCCTGGGCCAGAAACCCATAGATCCTCCGGCGCCATCCGGTTGCCTGATCCCGGACAACGGCCAGGTCGGGGACGAGACCGGTGAAGAAGAAGGTCGAACTCACAATGAGATAGGTGCCGACCGCAAAGACGTCCCAAACCAGGGGGGAGCGGAAGTTGATCCAGAGGTAGCCCCGCTGGGGATAGGGGAGAAGCCAGTAGAAGAGCCAGGCCCTCCCAATGTGGATGAGGGGAAAGAGCCCAGCCACGACCAGGGCGAAGACGGTCATCGCCTCGGCGGTCCGATACACGGCGTTCCGCCACTTGACGCGGAATAAGAAGAGGATCGCGGAGATGAGCGTCCCCGAGTGGGCGATGCCGATCCAGAAGACAAAGGTGGCGATATAGACCCCCCAGCCCACAGGATTGTTGAGCCCTGTTACCCCCATCCCGGTTCGGATCTGGTAACCCCACGCAAAGATCCCCCAGGCCAGGACGAGGAGATCGAGGACAAGGATCGTGTAATAGACCCTCCCCGGAGGGCTCATCGTTTTGAGCAAATCTCGGTTGATCTGGCTATAGCTGAGCTGGACCATTTCTTCGACTCCGCTCAGGACAGGCTCACACCTGCTCCGTGTCCTGCTTAATCTTCTTCAGATAGGTGATGGCCGGCTGGGTATTTAAGTGCTCGAGGACCCGGTAGCGCCGGGGATCCCGAGCGAGCTTTGATACTCTACTATTTGGGTCTTTGAGATCCCCAAACACGATTGCCTGGGTCGGGCAGGTCTGGGCACAGGCCGGGATGATCTCGCCGTCTCGAACAGGTCGGCCCTCATCCTTCCCGCGATCTTTCGCCGCCTGGATCCGCTGGACGCAGAAGGTGCACTTCTCCATGACCCCCTTCCCCCGGACCGTCACGTCGGGGTTGAGCTGCCAGTTGAGGGGCTCGGGGAAGGCGTATTGTTTGCTCTTGGGATCCGAGTACTCAAACCAGTTGAAGCGCCTGACCTTATAGGGGCAGTTGTTCGAGCAGTAGCGGACCCCCACGCACCGGTTGTAGACCTGGGCGTTCAACCCTTCCGGCGTATGGTACGTGGCGTAGACGGGGCAGACCGGCTCGCAGGGCGCGTGATCGCAGTGCTGGCAGAGCATGGGGAGGAAGCGGGTCTCCGGCCGCTCCAGTTCTCCTTCAACGTACCGTTCGATCCGGATCCACGCCATCCACCGGCCTTCTTGGACCCGTTCTTTCCCGACGACGGGGACGTTGTTCTCCGCGTAGCAGGCCACGATACAGGCCTCGCAGCCGATGCAGGCGTTGAGATCAATGGCCATCCCCCAGCGGTGCTCCGGATGGTCATGGGGCGGGTAAATCTGCTTCGGTGCATGGTCCTCTTCCGTATGCTCCCCGAGCTGGCTCAAGGGCATCGCCTGGGCGATCTCCCGACCCTGTTGCCGGTCGCTTCCAGCAGGGGACACGAGCTGATGTCGTTTTCCGGTCCGGGTGAGCGTCACCTTTATGGAGAGAACCATGACGCTCCCGGCTAGAGGTTCTGGCTTTGACGGAAGGAGCGCCATCGGGTTTGCCCCACGCTTTTCGGCGTACCGGCCAAAGGCCGTATGGCCCTGGCCCACGGGAATCGCCACGACATCGGGCCGGACCCCCCCGGAGAGGTGGGCCGGAAGCTCGACCTCCCCATATGGGGAGGCAACCGTGACCACGTCCCCCTCGACGATCCCAAGGCGCCCGGCCGCCTCGGGATGGATCTCGACCCAGTTGTCCCATACGATCTGCGTCATCGGGTCGGGAAGCTCCTGAAGCCACGGCCGGTTGGCCATCCTTCCGTCGAAGTGGATGAGGGAAGGGTAGCAATGGAGGTACAACGCCTGCTCAGCCTTGGCTTCGAACGCCGCTTCCTTCAAGGCGAGTTCGAAGACTTGAGGAGACAGCCGAACCGGTTCAGCTCTGACCTCCTTCCACACCCCTCCCTGCTGTAAGGCCTGCTCCCAGAAGGTGTCGAAGGGTGTTCCCGGTTCAAGCCGCTTTTGAAGCTCCTTCCACTGCTCCAGGAGATACTCGTAAAAGCTCGGCCAGGGGAAGCGTTGGGCTATCTTGGGGTCGCTCTGTCGGGCGAGCGAAAGGAGGGTATCGCCCACCGCCTTGGTTTGAAACAGAGGCCGCATCACCGGCTGCATGAGTCCGTAGATCCCCTCTCGCGGGGAGTAGTCGCCCCAGCTTTCGAGGAAGGTATGGTCCGGCAGGATGAGGTGAGCTTCGGCTGTCGTCTCGTCAAGGAAGCTCGAAAAGCTCACGACCAAGGGAACCTTCCGAAGTGCCTCCCGAAACCCTGCCGCTTGAGGGAGGGTAAAGAGGGGGTTGGTGCTGTAGAGGAGAAGGACTTCTACCTTGTCCCCGTTCATCGCGTCGATCAGGCTCAGCATGTCGCGGTAGGTCGCCAGGTTGGCCAGGGTAACGTTCGGACCGAAGCGAACGGTCTTTCCGACATTGCCAACGACGTAGTTCAAGAGGTTGATGGCAACACAGGTCGAGGTGGCGTTGGATCCGGTCATCGCCACCCCTCCCCCGAGGGCGAGGCTTGGCTTTTCCCGGGCGAAGGCCCGGGCGAGCCGAAAGATCGTTCCTTCCGGAAGCTCGGTCCGGATCGCCACGCGCTCCGGGGGATAGGGCTTGACCAGGCTCTTCAGCCTTTCCCGCTCCTCCTGGGGAAGGGGTACTTCAAGCCCTTCACCCAGGATCACGTGGATCATCCCCAAAGCGAGGAAGCCCTCGGTCCCGGGTTTGATCGGGATCCACCGATCGGCGTTGGCTGCCGTGAGGGAAAGTCGAGGCCCCACGTAGAAAAACGTTCCGATCCGCCCATCCTGGTATGCCCGCATGGCAGCGAAGCCTCTGGCGTAGGCGACGGGCGAGATCCAGGTCTCCAGGAAGTCGGCCCCGAACGAGAGGAGGAATTTGGCCCCTTCGAGATCGTAGGCCGGGATAGCATCGCGGCCGAAGGTGATCCGATTGGCGGTCCGAAGCGGCTCGTAGGCGAAGGGTTCATAGCGAAGGCGGCGTCTTGATCCCAGGGCCGAAAGCCAGGTGTCGATGAGCCGGTCAAGGCCCCCGGAAAGAAGCGGGGTGAGGAAGGCCACCCGATCGGCCTTCCCCTTCCGGCGGAGGTCGGCAAGGCGAGAAGCCACCCGACCCTCCGCCTCGTCCCAGGAGATGGAGTGGAGATGGCCGTTCTGGTCTCGGGAAAGGGGCTCTCGGATCCGGTCGGGGTTATAGAGCCCCTGAAGCGAAGCCTGGCCCCTGGCGCAGAGGCGGCCCTGGTTCACAGGATGAGCAAGGTTCCCCTCCCCTTTAATCGCCCGCCCTTCGAGGGTCTTCACCAGCATCCCGCACCCCGCCGGACACTCCCGGCAGACGGTGGCATACCAGCTGGCCATCCCTGGGATGAGCTCCTCGGGCGGAATCAAGTAAGGGATGAGCTTCTCGGGAGGTTCCGCCCCACAGCCGACAAGGGCTGTGGTGGCCCCCCCCACGCCGATCACCTTCAGGAAGGCTCGCCGATCAATTCCCATCTCGCCCAATGATTTTCCTGTCCCTCTCTTTCAATCCGAGATCCGAAATCGACAATCCGCAATTCACTTATGGCAGGTCCAGCAGTCGATGCTCGCCCTCCGCTCCATATGGCAACTGACACACCGATCCATGTTCACGACGACCACCGCCTCGATCTGGTCCATCGTCTCGACCGGGCCGTGGCACGCCTCACAGGCGATTTCCTTCAGCACATGGCGCTTGTGGGAGAAACGGACAAAATCGGGCTGGTCGTAGACCCTCACCCATGGGATAGGCTCCTCCTTCTCCCAGTATTCCTTGAGCTTTTCTATGCCGGGTTTATCCGCTTTATCTTTATCGGCCGTGAGGCTCCGGTGGCAGCTCATGCAGCGCTGGACGGACGGGATTCCGGCGACCGCCGACCTCCGCGCATTGGCATGGCAGTACAGGCAGGGGATCTGGTTTTGGCCAGCGTGGATCTTATGGCTGAAGGCGATAGGCTGCTCCACCGCGTTCCCGCGGCCCGAGGCGGTGAGGAAGATGACCCCGACTCCGGCGGCCACGAGCAGCACCACGATCACGACAATGCGGACGCCCTTCATTACCTTACTTTTTGGAAAAGGCCTTGATATACGCGATCACATCGTCCACGTCCTTATCCTTCAGCCTCGCTTGAAAAGAGGGCATCGGCTCCTTCCCTTCGATCACTACCTTTTTCAGATCCTCATCAGGTCGCTTGGCGAAAAACCCAGGATCCGAGTAATTGGCCGGCTTCTTCGACAACTCCTTCGCCTTGGGGCCATCTCCTTTCCCAGTCTCACCGTGGCACTTCAGGCACATCATCTTGTAGATCTTCTCCCCCTTGGCGAGATCGGCGGCCTCCCCGGGCCTGGCGAAGACGCTCCCCAACAGGCTGAGGGCAAAAAGCCCTCCCACAACGGCCCTGCTCCGCAAACTTCCCCGTAACATCGACAAACCTCCTTTCCGCAACCAAAAGCGTTCAGTAGTCAGCCATCAGCGCTCAGCAAAAAGCGCCTACCACGCTTTAAAACCGGGTGACGTCAGTTGGGCGGACCGGATCAGCTCGAAGAGGGTCGGCCCATACGAGATCACGATCAAGGCGGCGGGTCAGTCTGGCGTCCCGTCGCCTTCCATCATGTGGCTGGCAGCTTCGGGCCGAATGCTCCCCCTCTACCTTGGGGAGGAGTCAATGTCAAGGGACAATGAGAGTGGGCCCGCGCGACACTCGCTGGCAAAGGGGCACTCCACCGCCTCCTTGGGCCGTTCGGCGGTGCCATGGATCGTCAGAGGAGCGACACCGAGGAGGCGGCACTCCTCCCCGATAAAGGCCCGGAGCAACTTGGCCAATGCCCGGAAAGTTGAAGACACCGGCGCCCTCTCAACCCGTTCGGCAAACGGTTCAACCCATCCTCCGAGATGGTCCCTCAGGAACGCGGTCATGGCGGTGTGGGTTACCTCTTCAGCGTCGCGCATCCCCTCCCGGCGGGCGTACAGGAGCTTAAGGAGGAGGAGGCTCAGGAACTCCAGCTCGACCGCCAGATGGTCGGGAAGTTCCCGCTGAGCCGCCTCGACTGAGCTCGTCGCAGGCTCCCGGAGCTTGAACCCGAAGGCGGTATAGAAGCCCATGAGATCGGCGAGCTCGTGCCCTTTCCTTGCGGCCACAAGAGGGTCGTATTCCGTCTCGTAAGGGGAGATAACCCCTCCCGGTCCAAAGAGGCGCCAATACTCCCCCTCATCCGGGCCCTCCTGAATCTCCATCTCGACCAGGGGTGCGAGAACCTCCCGATGGCGCTCTGGAAGGCACCCGCATGCCTCTCGAAGTCGAGTGAACAACCCTGGATAAGGGATGGGGCCGGGAGGGGAGAACCCCAGGGAGAGGTACTTGAAGACCGAAGCTCGTGCAGCCCACTGCTCGATCCTCTCCATCGTTAACCTCCTCCCGGACGAAGATTCATTCGAACCCAGTCCACATACCCTTTGCGTGGACCGATCTCACCCTTTCCCCCGTCCCAGACGGCGAAGGCCACGAGCATCTCCTCACCAGGACCCCAGCTGGGATCGTTCGGGTCGCCGGTGACGAAAGGACGGGCGATGACGACCGTCCACTCCCCGTTGGCATAGACCCCTTTGCCGACCGCACTCTGGCGAGGGGTTGTCGTCACCGTTCCCGGTCCCTCGGCGATCTGCTCTTCCACCGAGACCCGCTTTTGAGGCTGGGAGCGCGGGTTGCCAAGGACCCACCCCGTCATGTACCGTTGCGCCTCGGGGTTGGTCCAAGCCGTGATGTCGTAGGGTGGCTCACCAGGGACGAATGGATACCAGTCCTCCCACGCATTGGGGTAGAGCTGAGAGATGTCCTGGAACGTCTTATCAATATCCTCCTGCCAGTCGGCCTTCCAGTGGAATTGCAGGACCGGTCTGCCCGGCTCTCCCATGGCGATGTCCGTCGATTCTTTCACCGGAACCATGACCGCTACGGCATCCCGGAATTTATCGAGATACATGACCACGTCCCTGGTGGCGTCCTTCCAGACAAGGAGGAAGGCGATCCATGTCCCGTTGTGGACGGCCTTGATTGTGAGCCCTTTGATGGAGGGGGCCAGGTGCCACGGTCTGACCTGGTCTTGCGGCTTGATGGTTGCCTGGATGGCCGGCACCCCCTCCCAGCCATTCCAGAGCGGATCCACTGGGATCATGCCCTTGATAAAGGGCGCGTCCAATTGCTGGGTCTCGCCCACCGCGGTTCCCAGCAGAAGGACAGCGATCCCGAGGGCAAGCTGAAATCTCGTCCGCATCAAAGTACCCCCTTTCCTCAATAAGCGCTCAGCCGAAACGTCACCCCCACCGTTCCCTCCCCTTTCGAGGGGGAGGGTTGGGAGAAGGTTACGAAATATTGTGGCGGTAGACCTTCCGGGCGTCATCGTAGAACGGCCTGAGATAGTCAGGCTCGGTGAAGGGCACCCGGACGATCTCCCGCCCCTTCTTGTCGAAGCCCGCCGCCTCTCGGGCCTCCGGGAAGACGGTGAAGGTCTCAACGATCTCCTTGGTGTCGCCGAAGAGGTGGAGGAGGCCCAGCAGCTCCGGGTCGTCCTTCCCCTTCAGGTAGGTCTCGACGGCCTGATCGACCCCGGTCCCAAACATCTGGCGGAGGAACTCCCTTGGCACATTGACCGGGGGGATGTAATAGATGTTCCCCTCGAGGCCGACCTGGGGGTAGAGGGGGAGGGCCACTTTCTTCACGTAGACCAGAAAGTCCATCGGGGCGTGGGGCTTGACCTCGTCAGGTTTTGAGAGAAACCCCATCAACCGGATCTTGCCGATGCAGGTGGTGACGCACCGAGGCTGCATCCCCTGCTCAACAGCCGGGTAGCAGCCGATGCACTTTTGGGAGATCCGGAGGACGGGGTTGAAGAGGACCTTCCCGTAGGGGCAGGCTTGAACGCACTCCCGGTAGCCCCGGCAGCGGGTCTGGTCCACCAGGACGATCCCATCCTCCTCCCGCTTGTAGATGGCCTGCCGGGGGCACGAGGCGAGACACGCAGGGTAGGTGCAGTGCATGCAGATCCGTGGGAGGTAGAAGAACCACATGTCGTGGGTCGGCATGGTGAAGTAGGCACCCTTGTCGAGCGTGCCGGCCGCCTCGTCCTCCCCGGCGTTAGAGTGGGTCCAGTCGAGTTCCTCCTTCAGATAGCCGAGGACCTTCTCCCCCCGAGGGGCCGCCTCAAAGATCGTCTTCCCCACGTACTTCTTCCCCTCCCACGGCTGAGGCCCCAGCTTCTCCAGGATCCTGACGTCCCACCCCATCGGGTAGCCGCCGTAGGGCTTGGTCTCCACGTTGTTCCACTGCATGTACTCCTGCCCCTTCCCCACGGTCCAGGTGGTTTTGCAGGCCATGGTGCAGGTCTGGCAGCCGATACACTTGTTCAGGTCGAAGACCGCGGCGAACTGCCGCTTCGGTCTGGCCCCCTCGTAGGGGTACTCCATCTGCCGCTCGATCTGCCAGTTATAGACGTTCGCCATCGCTTATCCCCTCCTGATGAAGAAGGCGCCCTTCAGGTAGCGCTTCACCGCTTTGTTCTCATAGGTCGGGCGGAAGCCGTGGGCCGCTGGGTGCCAGAGACCCTTTCCTCCGATCCCCCCCTCCTCGGCCTTCTGAATCTTCGCCATCGACTCTCTCGGTGCCCCGATCACCGTATGGACATCCGCCAGGAAGCCCTTGCCGATCAGCTGGCCGAAAACCTCCTTCCTCACCAATGAGTCGGTGGAGAGGGTCGGCCGGAGCCACGCCCGCGTCACGGACTGGTGGCTCCCATACCGGAACAAGGCCTGGTAATTCGTCGCCGGATTCTTCGCCAATCCATCGGGGCGCGATTCGTGGCCCCGGACAGAGCCGTGGCTCGCCCCGTACATGTTGAACCACATCCGGACCACGCCACGTGGGGTGCCGGGGTAGTACCGGGCACGGCACATCATGCGGGAGACCTTGTACATGGCATCCCCGGGTTTCCAGCCCCGGTAGGGGCGGTCCTCGGCCCAGCCGTCCACCCAGATGTAATCGCCGTCCTCGATTCCGAGGGCCTTCGCGTCCGCGGGGTTGATATCGGCGTACCCCTCAGCGAGGAACGGCATCCGCTTGTCCCGGCGGTAGACGTCACTGAAGGGTCCGAAGACCATGGCCAGGAAGTCCGTGTCGGTCCCCGTCGTGTGGGCACCGTGGCGGTACTTCGGGGTATGAAAGATAAAGGGGTAACCGGCCTTGACGAGCGGGCTCGGGTGCTTCTTGAGCACCTCCCAAGGCATCACCAGGGTCAAGACCTGGCGGACATCGGACTTGGCAAAATCCTGAGGCGAGATGCCGAACTGATCCGGCGGGATCGGCCGGACAGCCGGATGAGGTTTCGCCACGATGACGCTCGGCTGGTAGAAGGTCGCCTCCACCGGCTCCTTGTAGACCAAGAGGTTCTCCCCGAGGGTGATGAACTCGTCCTCCTCCCGGTAGAACTCGAGCCGCCCGGTCTTGGTGTACCAGGGCTTCGATTCGTTGGTCTGCTCCCACCCAGTCTGTCTTGGCGTCGTCCGGGTCATCATCAGGGTGGGAATCCCATCGCGGGCTCGCGTCTCCAGCTCCTCGAAGCGGTACCCTCTCGTCGCGTTGGAGCCGCTCAAGATCCGGTTGAGATACACCTCCACCCGCCCCTCGTGGACGAACCTCCAGTAGTCCAAGAAGCGCTTATCCCCGGTCATCTTGGCAAGGACGGCGGAGATGCCCGCCGGCACCTCGACATCGGACCGGGTGTCGAAGAGCCTTGGGTGCGGCGTCCGCGGATAGACGGTGAGGAAGGGATTCGTCACCGAGGCCGTCATGTCCGGGAATTTGAACTCGTTCCATGCATCGACCGGGAAGACGATGTCCGAGTACTCGCAGGTCATCGTCCACCACCACTCGCTGGTGGCCCAGAGCTCGATCTTCGGCAGCGTGTTGGCGATGACGTCGTAGGCCCCCTTGGCGTTTCCCAGGATCGAGTTGCTGTTGGTGACGAAGACCGCCTTGGTGGGGGTCGGGATGTGGGTCTTTCCGGTGAACAGCTTCGTCCCCACCCTGAGAGGCCGATCACCGGCGTTATAGTAGTGGACCGACTCCCCCTTCCAGTAAAGGCGGGGGCGCGCCGGCTTGGTCAGGTCCAGCTCGATGTCGAACGGGTTTTCGCCAATGTACTGGGGGAGGCCGTTGAAGAGGGCGGCCCGGTAGTTTCCGGCGTAGCTCCCTACGTTTCCACCCTTCTGGCCGATATTGGCGGTCAGCGCCGCTACCAAGAAGATGGCGCGGTCCTTAAGGTCGGCGTTGAAGAACTGGTTGGGCCCCATCCCCACGGGGATCAGTGTCCTGGCCTTGTGCTTGGCGATCTCCCGGGCGAGGCTCACAATCGCGGCCTTCGGGGACCACGTCATCTCCGAGACCTGATCGGGGGTAAAGTTCTCGTCCAGGTAGCGGCGCATCAGGGTAAAGAGCGGGGCAACTTTCACCTCCTTGCCGTCAGTGGTCTTGACGGTGAATTCCCCTTCGAGCGCCGGATCGAGACCCGCCCGGTCGAAGTGCTCGCCCACCTGATCGCGGGAGAGGGGCTTTGCGCCGCCGCTCTTCCGGTCCCACACCACGAGGTCCCCCCACTCTTTCCGAAGCCCCTCCGGAATGAGCTGCTTCTCCTGCAGGGCGAACGGCGGCGGGGCTTGGCCGGCCTTGAGGACGGTGGTGAAGTTGGTGAGGTCGGCCGGCTGATAACCCGGGATCACCTCGCCGGCCCTCAGGAGCTTCAACGTGTCGAGGCGCACCAAGAGTGGCAGGTCGGTGAAGCGCTTGACGAAGGCCTCGTCGTAGCGCTTCTCGGCGATCAGGACCTGGGCCAGGCCCAAGGCGAAGGCGGGGTCGGTTCCCGGCCGGATGATGATGACCTCGTCGGCCTTGGGGGCCGTGGCGCTGTACTCCACGGACACCACCACCACCTTGGTCCCCTTGAGACGCGCCTCGGTGAGCCAGTGGCTGTCCGGCATCTTCGTCGCGATCCAGTTCATCCCCCAGACGATGATGAGCCCAGCATGTTCCGCCGCGGACAAGTCGAAGTCCACCGTTTGCTGGCCGGTGACCATGGGGTGACCGGGCGGCAGATCGGTGTGCCATGAGTAGTTATCCCACCCGCGGGCGCCCAGGGCCTTGTCGGGGCCAGCCTTGCGAATGTGGCTGTCCAGAAGGGCGAGGGCATTTCCGAAGCGGTAGTGGCCGTAGATCCGGGTGGCGCCCAGGAGCGGCATCCCGCCACGGACCTTCACCGTCTGGGTGCCGGCTCCCTGGGTCGCCTCCACCATGGCGGGGTCGTACCCCTGGCCGGTGAGGAGGGCCTGGCCCGCCTCGCCGCTGTAGGTCGTGGCGATGTTCACCAGCCCCTTCGCCGCCACCTCCAGCGCCCGATCCCATGAGACCTTCACCCACTCGTCGGTACCGCGCTGAAAGAACTCAGCCGGAGGTCGGCCATCGGCATCACGGGGAAACCCCTGCTCCACCCATTTGAGGAATCCCCGTCTCACCATCGGGGCCTTTACTCGGCGATCGCCATAGAAACGGCGCATCATGGTGAGCCCCTTCTGGCAGCAGCGAGGCTCCCACCGGTGCGTCGCTTTGTTTCCATACAGGTCCGTAGCCTTGCCGTAGCCGTAGGTGGGCTCGATCCTGACGATCACGCCATTTCTGACATAGGCTTCCAGGAGGCAGTTGTGGGTATCGTTGGGGGCGCAGAGAAAGACGAACTTCGAATCGTGCCGCCAGATGTCCCGGTAGACAAGCTCCCAGTCCCGGCTTGGATAGTGGGCCAAGGGGTTATCGACCTTGACCGGCTCCAGGAACTGACCGAACGCCTCTTCAACATCGTAAAGGGAGGCTGTCGTGGCTCCAACCGTGATGAACTTGAGGAAGTCACGCCTGCTCAACTGACCCATCGTGTCCCTCCTCGCGACGCGGATGCGTCACGTCGTGATTGCGAGCGCGGCCTCGCTGCCATCCGCAGGGAGAACTCCGATCTGTCGGGAAGTCTGGTCGCGTGACCTGCAGGGCGGTGGCCTCCTTTTCGTGCTTAGAGCCCTGAGGGCAGCTTCGTGGAGACGGTGTTGCCGTGGGAATCGGCGTGCATGGGGAAGCAATGGGGGTGCCACTTTCCCCCCGCCGAGAGTTTCGAACCGTGATACAGGAATGCCTCAGGGCATCTTTTCGCGTGGCGTTCATCAGCTTTTTTCTCAAGAGGATCGCGCATGAGACATTGCTGTCTCATGGGACGGAGATTTCCAGCTATCGCCCCTTCTCAATCTGCAGGCGCTGCCAGACCGAAACCGTCTTCTGTCCATCCCGATCCCCCTGGGCGCCGTCCCAGACCGCAAAGGCCACGGGGAGGGACTGGCCCGGAGTAAATTGCGTATCCCGGTCGCCCTGCGACTGCATCTCCCTCACCATGACGACCCGCCACTTCCCTCCCTTCCAGATCCCGCGCCCCTGCACGTTCTGGTCCTCTGTGGGTTGGGATGTCAGCGTGCCGAAGCCCAAAGCGTTCAGGTCCTCCACTGATGAGCGGCGATTTGGGGTCGAGAGAAGGTTGCCGGCTCCCCAGCCAGTGAGGAACGTCGAATCGTGGGAAGCCGTCGGTGCCTTCACCTGGGCGGTGACCGAGCTTCCTGGGGGGGCGGTTTGATTAAAGGGGTAAAGGTCAGCCGCCATTCCAGCGTAACGGTCCTGGAGATCCCGGTACCGTTGCAGGTCGGCTTCCCAATCCGCCTTCCAGTGCCAGATATTCACCGGGCCGTGCTGATCTCCCATGGTAAAGGAGGGCTCGGGATGCCCGGCGCCGTGAAGCTCTGCGGACATGGCCGGGAATTGAATGGCGACGGCGTCCCGGAAGTCCTGTGACCGCAATACATCCTGATTGATGATCGAATCATCCCACTCCAGGAGAAATGCGATCTGCTTTCCGTTGTGGACGGATCTCACCCTCACCTCTTCGACCGGTTGCTTGCGGATCCAGAGCGGTTCGAGGTGGACCCGGACAAAAGGAATCTTCGACCACGCCACGGCAAAGGGGTCGAGGGGGAGACTGCCCGGCACGAACCTCGAGACGACGGTCCCGGGCTGGCTCGGGGCCGGCTCCGTCAAGGGCGCTTTCGCCAAGGAGAGGGTGTAATAGGCGAGGGCCCACGTCTCTTCCGGCGTGAGGGAGTCACCGTACGCGGGCATCGGGGTGCCGCCGATCCCCACCTGAAGTGTCCGGTAGACATCCTGCACGGTGGAACCACGTTTCATACGCCCGGGAACCGTAAAGTCGTACGGGACGATGGAGTACCCCCATTCGTCCTTCAACGTGGCGGCGGAGGGGCCATCCCCCTTGCCGGAGAGCCCGTGGCAGTCGAAGCAACCGGCCTCTTTGTAGAACTTCTTCCCGAGGGCCAGCAGTCCGGGGCTCCGCGGTGGCGCCTTCGGGATCGCCACCGGATCTCCGGGGCTCTGTGCCTGGAATACCGGCGAAAGACTCTTGATGTAGGCCACCACCGCCCACCGGTCCTGCTCGGTGAGGGCGGCCCAGGAGGGCATCGACGTCCCGGCGATCCCATTGGTGATGCTGTTGAACAGGTCCTGATCGGTCGGCAAGGTCATCGTCGAGTGGATCTTGAACCGGCCGCTGGTGAAGTCCCTCGGCTTCGGGTAGAGGAGATACGCGGCAGACCCGTCCCCCCGCCCATCCGTTCCGTGACAGACGGCGCATTTCTTTTCATACAGTGCTTTGCCCTCAGCGAGGATTTCTGGGGTTGCTTGCGCCTTCTCCCCCGCGGTGGCCGATAGGATCCCGTGCATAGCGAACCCGGCCAAGGTAAAAACCAACGCCATCCCGATCCCCCTCCAGACCTTGGCTCCCCTCTTCGCGTCCATTAGTCTTCCTCCCTTGGCTCGACGGCGCACAGATCGTCCATTCCACAGGAGAAGCAGCCCCCTTCAGGCTCCTGGGGAATTGGCCTGACATCTCCCTCGTGAAACTGAGCAGGGTTCACCGCGATCCGCCGGCATTCGGCGGTGATGAACGCCTCCAGGGACGAGCCCACAGACCGATAAAAGCCGTCCGAAGCCTTCCGACTCAGGAGCTGCGCAAAGAGGGGGGCCCAGCACCCGAGGTGCTCCTCCAGAAACTTCCGCTGGGCATCACGGCAGATCGAGGCCTTCTCTTCCCCGTGGTGGGTCAATGCATAGGCCTCCTTAAGGGTTAGAAAGCTCATGAACTCCAGTTCGACGGCGATGTGGTCGAGCCGCTCCTTGGCCCGGTCCGACACCTCGACGCCGAAGGCCCGGTAGAAACCGGCAATGTCACCTAACCGCTGGGCCTGCTGAAAGACGTGGGCGCTGCCGTATTCGGTCTCGTAGGGAGGACATTCCTGCGAGATGGTATGGCCGAAAATCTGCCGATATTGCCCCTGAAGAGCGTCCAGGGACAAGTCGTGCGAGGCCATGGCCGTCAACGCCTCCTGTGCTCCGTCACCATCGAGGAGGGCCGGGAGGATCGGGCGTAGCTCAGAGATGCTTTCTTTCGTAATGCCCGAAGGGAACGCGTCATTCGGGTAGAGGAGGGCAGCCGAGAGGAGCCGATAGACGTGACTCCGCGTTATCGCTTCGTGAATCGCCTGTTCAGTTATTTTCCCCGCCATGCGTCAAGTCCTCCGAGGGCGTTGTCATTTCGATGTATCGACCTGCGGTCGCCTCTCCGGTCTGGCCACAGCGGACGCGGCATGAACGGGAGGATCGGTGTCTGCCTCATTTAGATAGAGTTCGGATGCTTCGCGGGCCGTGTATAGACCGGTTCCTCCACCGTGAGGCGCGCAACCTCTGTACCGTTTTTGTCAAAGCCGATGACCGTATCGTTGTACATGCTCCAGGGCTTACCGTTGATCTCTGTTTCGAAGACCTTCTTGCCTTCGACGATTTCGTAGCGGAAGATGATCTTCTGGGTCGACCGGAAGAGCTGGAGAACGGCCAGCAGCTCTCGGGACGGGGCCATGTATTTGTTGACAGCGTCGTCTGCCCCGGGACCGAACATTTGCCGCAGATATGCGCGGGGAACCCACCGGGGCGGCATATAATAAATGTTCGGCTCGGTCCCAAACTGCGGATAGAGGGGCAGGGCGACCTTTTCCACCTTGACCAAGAAGTAGAGGGGATTTGCCCGATCACCGGCCCAGTCTCCGGTGGTCTGGTCGATCCGGGCCAGGCCCTGGAGTCGGATCTTGCCCACGCAGGCGGCCATGCAGCGCGTTTCGATGGGGACGCCGTCGGGGGTGATGTGCGGGTCCTTCCCTTCGATGCGCGGGTAGCAGGCGACACATTTTTCGCTGACGCGCGTGGTGCCTCGGTACATCGCCTTCTTGTAGGGACACCCCTCGACGCACTTTTTGTACCCGCGGCACCGCGACTGATCGATCAGGACCACCCCGTCCTCCTGTCGCTTGTAAATCGCCTTCCTCGGGCAGGCCGCAAGACAGCCGGGATAGGTGCAGTGGTTACAGATCCGCTGGAGGTGGAAGAACCACGTCTTGTGTTCCGGGAGCGAGACCCCCTCCTTGCTGAACCCCATGCGGTCCCCTTCGTACGGCGGCGCGGTATCCTCGAAAATGTTGGGGGCCCGCCACTCCTCGTCACCGGGGATGTACCCGAGCGCCCGGGTGTGCCCCTCCGGCCCGTATCGTTTGACGGCCGCCTCGAAGATGGTCATCCCCTCAAAGACGCCGTAGGGCCTCTGTGCTCCATCCTTCTGGGAGGGATCCCAGGCGGCCTCGCGTCCCTCGCGCTGGTGGGCCTCGTCGAGCAGTTGCAGCAGCTTCATGTCCCAAAACTGGGGGTAGCCGCCGTACGGCTTGCTTTCGACGTTGTTCCACCACATGTATTCCTGGCCCTTGGAAAACGTCCAGGTACTCTTGCAGGCCATGGTGCAGGTCTGGCAACCGATGCAACGATTGGTATTGAAGACGGCGGCGAACTGCCAGCGGGGATGCCGTTCCTCGTACGGGTAGTGCATCTTTCGGCCGAGCTGCCAGTTGTAGACCGTGGGCATCGCCTTCCTCCTTGAAAAATTGGATCAGGGCTCCCGAGGGCTGTCCGTCCCTGGAACGCTCCACCGCGATCGCATTTCCTCGATCAAGGCCCTGACGTACTGCTCTCCCTTCTGCTGGTAAATGCGATGGGTGCCGGCGTAGAACGGGCTCTGGAAGAGAGAGAAGAGATGCGCGTCGTCGAGCCCCATCTTGACGAACTCTTCAACGATACACGCTGCCATCTCCTCGACATCCCCGTCGGGCAGGGCCGTACCGACTAGCTCCATCGGATCGTCATCTTCAAACGGCTTTTCCCCCATTGCCCTCTTCCTCGTGTTTGGGCCTAGCGTTTCTTGATCTGGACAATCTCCCCTGCCAGGTAGCGCTTCATGAAGTCGCTTTCGTTCCCGGGTGTGAACCCCGTCCGGGCGGGCTCCCAGATTCCTTTGCCGCGCATCCCTCCGTCCTCCGCTTTGGTGACCTTGACCAGCGTCTCCTTGGGGACGGTGTTGAGGGCATGGTTGTCTGCCTCCCCGCCGAAGAGAAAGCTCATGGTCGCCTTGGCCTTGTGGAAGAGGGTGTCGGTCTGATGCATCGGCATATGCCAGTTGCGGGTAAGGGATTGCTGGGAGCCGTACCGAAGATTGGCCTGGTAGCCGGTTTCGGAGAGGGCCAGGCCGTCGGGCCGGGTCTCGTGTGCCTTGACGGTCCGCTCCGTTGCGATATAGGGGGCATGCTTCATCATCACCACCTGGTAGGGATAGGCCGGGTTGTACCTCACCCGAACCATGCAGCGGCTCACTCGGTAGAAGGGGTCGCTCGGCTTCCAGCCGATGTAGGGACGATCGGCCGGGTTAGCATCCAGGTAGACGTAGTCGCCGTCATTGATGCCGAGGTCCTTGGCCGCCTGGGGGTTCATATGCAGCTGGTGATCGCCCACGCCGGGCATCCGCTTGTCCATCCGGTACGGATCGCCGAAGTTCGAATCCCAGATCTGGTTCCAGTCACACACCGACCACTGCGAGTGGACCCGGTGACGGGTCTTGGGAGTCAGGAAGAAGAACCGGTAGCCTTTCTCCCACAGGGGGTTCGTGGTCCGCTTCGCGTCGGCCCACGCCATCTTGATGTTCCGGACCGTCCGCTCGTCCCAATGCATCGCATCCGGCGAGATGCCGTAGTCCTCGGGACGGATATACGGGTTCGTACTCACGATGACGTTGGGAAGATACGGGGTCGCCTCCGGGCCCTCCCGCTGCACGATGAAGTTTTCGCCGTACTCGATGGCCTCGGGGATGTCGCAGTAGGCGTGGAGCCTCCCCGTGTCGGTGTAGAAGGGGTCGCTGTCGTGGACCTGCTCCCAGAAGGGGACCCTTGGATAGGTCCGGAAGAGCATCAGGCAGGCGCCGGGCTCTCCGTACTTGCCGGCCATGATCTCGTCGACCCGATAGCCCGCGGTCGTGGAGGAGGTGTCGAGGAGCTTCTGGATGTAGACCTCCGGCCTTCCTTCGAGGGCGAAGCGCCAGTACGCCGCGAACCGGTGGTCGTTGACGATCGCGCCGAGCTTCTGGGCCAACTCGGCCAGGATGGTCACATCGTCCTTGCTGTCGTAGAGGGGCTTGATGCCCCCTTTCCAAATCTGGAGGAAAGGGTTGGAACAGGAGGCGGTGATCTCGGGGGTCTGGAATTCCATCCAGGAGTTGGCCGGCAGGGCGAAGTCGGCATACTCGATGGAGGCGGTCATCTCGATGTCCACGGAGATGATCATCTCCACCCGGGGATTGACGTTCTTCAGCATTTCGTAGACATGCTTGGCGTTGTTAATCAGGTTCACGTTGTTGAAAAACATCACCTTGGTGGGCGTAGGCATGTGGGTCAGCCCGGTGAACACCTTCCGGCCGTACTTGGGCGTGTTGACGATCAGCGGCAGATCCCCGTGGTTCCAGTAGGCCGGCTCCTCGTCCTTGGTGTACCCCTTCACCTTAACCGCCTGGCCCGGGGCATTCGGATCGAGGTTGGGGTTAAAGGGATCCTCCGCGACCCACCCCTTGAAGCCGGGCCCACTCCAGGAGGATCCCTGGAAGAGGGCCGCCTTGTAATTCCCCGCCCAGGTATGGGAGCCCGCTCCCGGGACCCCGATGTTGCCGGTGAGCATCAAGGGGAGGTAGAAGGCCCGGTTAGACAGGGTGGCGTGGAACCAGTGGTTGATCCCCTCGCCGATATGGATGGCCACCGGCTTGATGGTGGCGATGTCCCGGGCGAGCCGCTGGATGAGCTCCTTCGGGGAATGGGTGATCTCGTGGACCGTGTCGAGGTCGTAGTCCTTGAGATGAATTGTGTACATGGCCCACAGGGTCATCGCCTCGACCTCGGTCCCATCTGCGAGTTTGACCTTCCCCTGCCAATCGAGGGTCGGGTCGGTTCCCTGCTGGGCGAGCCTGTCACCTACGTCTTCTCTAGTGAGGGGCTTCAGGCTTTGGCTTTTTGCATCGAAGACAACAAAGTCCCCGAGCTTCTCGTACTGCTCCTTCGTGAGACCCTGGATCGTGAAGCTGGGGCCGTTCTCGGGCAGCCGCCCGCGATATCCCGGGAAGACCTCGTGGGCCCTGAGCCGTTTGAGGGTGTCCGTCCGGACAAGGAGCGGGAAATCGGTGAAGCGCTTCACGAAGGCCGCGTCGTAGTGCCTCTCCTCCATGAGAATTTTGGTGAGGCCCAGGAAGAGGGCGGTATCGGTGTTGGGGCGGATCGGGATCCAGTAGTCGGCCTTGGCGGCCGGAGGGCTGTATTCTGGCGTGATAACCACGATCTTCGCCCCGCGCTCCATCAGCTCGTTAAAGAAATGGGACTCGGGCATCTTGTTCTCGATCAAGTTTTTCCCGCACTGGATGTGGAGCTTCGAGAAGCGCAAGTCGTTAAGGTCGACGTCGGACCCCTGCAACCCATGGGAGTAAGGATGGCCCGGCGCCTGATCGCCGTGCCAGGTATAGTTCGACCAGGTCCGGCCGCCGAGCGCCTGATCGGGTCCCACGCCCCGGACATGGACATCCAACAGGGCCAGCGTGTTGGCAAAGCGGTACATGCCATACTTTCCGATCACGCCCAGAAGGCCCATACCGCCGCGGCACTTGAAGGTCCGCGTCCCCGCCCCGTGCGTCTCTCGGATCATCTCCTCCGGGTATCCTTGCTCGCGCAGGCGACGCACGCCCTCTTCGCCGCTATAGCGCCTGGCAATCTGGATCATCCCCTTCGCAATGTACGAGTACGCGTCGTCCCAGGAGATTCGCATGAGTTCGTCCGTGCCCCGACTGTCGAACCTGTACTTGGTCTTGTTTGCGGGCGTCAGGTCGGGGAAGCCGTCGTCGGCCCACCGCTTCCAGCCTTTACGGACCAAGGGGTATTTCACCCGGTAGGGACCGTAGACCCTTCGGTGCAACGTGTATCCCTTGAGGCATCCCCTCGGGTTCCAGTGGGGGGTTGCCTTGTTGCCGTAGAGGTCGGCGTAGCGGCTGACGTCGTAGTTCTGCTCGATCCGCATCACCACGCCGTTTCGGACATACGCCCTCAGTCGGCAGGCATGCGTATCGTTGGGCGAGCAGACGAAGGTAAACGTGCGATCGTAGCCGTACTGATCCCGGTAGATCCGTTCCCACCCTCGATCCGGGTACTCCGAGAGGGGATTGCCCACCTCGACGGCGGGCTGGAGCAGCCGGAGAGCCCAGGCGTCATCGGCGAGGAAGGCGGTGGCACCGGTCGCGGCCGCTTTCAGAAAAGTCCTGCGGGTGATTTCCATACGTCATCCCCCTTTCACCGGGATCCGGTTCTTGCCATCCCGCTCGTTTCGTAATGCTCGATATAAAGCGCGGACTGGTTCGGGGACCCTTTCAACGCGTCCCCTGGCAGACGGTATATCCTTCCACGCATCGCTCGCACGCGCCGAGCTCCGGTTGCCATTCCGGAAAGTCACACTGGATCAGTTCCACCAGCGGGAGCGGGATCTCTCCGCTTCCCTGTCGGAAGGACCGGGAGGGGAAGCGGCAGAGCGGGCAGCGGGAGCCCGGGAGCGAACGAATGGTCCCCTCCCACGCCTCGAAGAGGGCTCGACCCGGCTCGGTCGCCATTTCCAAGAGTTGCGGGTGCGATGGCCGGGGCATGTCCCAGGTTCGTCTAAAGGCCTTCTCCAGCAAGGGAGCGGGAACTCCCCGGTACTGGGCCTCGAACTCCGCCCGGCGTTGGGCCTCGGCGGCGACCGTCTCGCGCCCAGCCTGGATGAGGCGGCTATCGATGGTGATGTCCCACAACAGGCGGTAGCGATCTCGAACGAGCGGCTCCTCGGCTAGGTGGATCCCGGGAATCCCCTCGGTGTGCTCATAGGCGAAGGTCGGATCCAGCACATCGCTCAGGTGGGTCAGCTCGTGGCGGAGGAGTCGGGTGAGACTGAGCGGGTCAAGAAAGCGACGAGGGAGCAGGCGGAGGATCGCTGCGGTCCGCCCTGGAAACTGCAGGTCGGCCCCTTCATCCCTAGCGCCCGGGGCCCGCACGACCCACAGGGTCTGGATGTGCTCGCGAAGCTCGGGAAACTCCGTGAAGGCCGCTTCGATCGGCGCCGCAAGATTCCACCGGCGGAACAGGCGTCGGTGGATCTGCTGGAAAGCCTCCTCACGCGCGGCGAGGTCGAGGCGGTATGCGGCATCGGTGAGGGCGTGGTACTCGTGGGTAAAGTGCAAATCACCGGTCGCCTCGCGTTCCTGGATCAGCGCCGAGACAACCGCATCGAGGAGGACCGGCTCATACCGAATCTGCATCCTCTCCTCCGTTCTGGGCCAGGCTGGCGAGGGTCATGGTCTCCAGGAACTCGGTGAGGTAGGGCTTGATCTCGCGCCAGCCGGCATGAAGAAGGCACGGGTTCCTGTCACCGCATCGACGCCCCCAGAAGATACAGCGTTCGGTGAGATCTGCTCCCTCGATCGCCTCCAGCACCTCCCGGAGGCGGATCTGGGAGGGGGCGCGGGCCAGGCAATACCCGCGCTGACGTCCGCGGAAAGACTGGAGCACTCCGTGCCGCGCAAGCTTCTGAAGGGTCTTGGCCAGGAAGCCGACCGGCAGATCCTTCGCCTCGGCGATCTGGTGCAGCGTCAGGACCGTCGCCGGCGGCTGCTGAGCCAAGTAAATCATGGCCTTCAGTCCGTATTCGCTCTCGCGGCTGAGATGCATGGGGCTCCCCTGCCATCATCAATAATGACTGTAGCTGTCACGCCCTGAGGTGGCGAGGAGAGGACCGGATAGTCGAGGGAATGCCCTGGCTCGATCACACCACGATGAAGGAGGGAATAGTGCCGGTAGCGCGCCGGCATGTGGGATCCGACCGAGGCGATCCCCATTACGAGCAGAAGGAGCGCCACGCGGGCTTCCCAGAAGAAGGGGATCACGAGCAGGAGGGCGAGCTTGACCAGCACCATGATCCCCTTTCCCAGGAAAACCCAGTAGAAACCAACCGCATAGATCTCTAGTGCCATCAGCCCCAGGCCACTGAGGATGGTGAGGTAGAGGGACACCAACAGCCTTTCCGCTTCAACGCCAAAGGTGTGACCACCCAGTAGTATTCCAAAGGCGGCTAGGTGAACGGCGCGCAACGCGATGGACATCGCCCGTGATCGGGGCAGGAAGCGCATTCGCTCGGGAAGAAACCAGCGACGTCCTCCCTCAATCATCATCTACACCTTCTACCTTAACTGATGCATCTCCGGTCTCAACAGACCTTTCGGCTCTCTTGACTCTAAAGATAAGGCGCGCGAGATTCTCGCGCAATGACACCGGTCGGTCCGAACCATGATCTGCGTCATGGTTCTTGAAAGTGCGGACCGCGGCCTACCGGGGTGTCTTGGGGCGCGTGTGGGTGGGAAGAGGAAGCGGCGAACGGTAGAGGTGGGTGTAGCAGGCGGGTGTCGGACCTCCTACCCGGCTGTCGCCGGTCGCGCTTGCACCGGGCGGTCCTGGGGGAACCAGTCCTCGGGGGCCTCCGGTGAGCTGTACTCGTAGGGGCCACGGTGGACCACCGGGATGACCTCGAAGTTGCTGTGGGGGGGCGGTGACGGGGTGGTCCACTCTAACGTATTGGCCGCCCAGGGATTCGAAGCCGCTTTTTCGCCCGCCCAGAGGCTCCAGAGGAAGTTGACGACGAAGGGGAGCTGGCCCAAGAAGAGGAGGATCGCGCCGATCGTGATGAAGATGTTGAGCGGCTGGAGCGGCTTCAGGAAGTCATACTGCAGGGGGTTCGCGATCCGCCGCATCATCCCTCCGGCGCCGAGGAAGAACATGGGAAAGAAGACGGCGTTGAAGAATACGAAGGTCATCCAGAAATGAATCTTCCCCAGGGTCTCGTGCATCATGCGGCCGAACATTTTTGGGTACCAGTAGTAGATCGCGGCGAAACCGCCGAAGAAAATCGCGCTGAACAGTGTGTAGTGGAAGTGAGCCACGACGAAGTAGGTGTCGTGGATGTAGATGTCGGCGGGTGCCGAGCCGTTGAAGATACCGGTCAGGCCCCCCACGATGAAGACGGTCAGGGTCCCCAGGGCAAAAAGCATCGGTGTCGGGAACCGGATCGATCCCCGCCAGAGGGTGGCGATCATGGCGAAGACGATGATGGCGAACGGGACGGAGATGAGGATCGTGGTGATACTGAACGGCATCGCCAGCCGGGGATCCATGCCGCTCGGGAACATATGGTGGGCCCAGACGAGGAAGCTCAGGAGGCCGGCGGCGATGGTCGAGTAGACGATGGGGCGATAGCCGAAGATCGGCTTTCGGGAAAAGACGGGGAGGATCTCCAGCGAGGCGCCCATCCCGGGCAGCATGATGACGTAGACCTCCGGGTGGCCGAAGAACCAGAAGAGGTGTTGCCACAGGAGCGGTTGGCCGCCGCCCTCCGGCAGGAAGAAGCTGGTCCCCGCCAGCCGGTCAAGCAGCAGCATCACGGCCCCTGCGATGAGGGGTCCCACGGAGAGCATGAACAGGACGGCGGCGGTGAACTGCATCCAGATCATGAGGGGCAGTCGGAATAGGGAAAGGCCGGGCGCCCGCATGTTGATGGTGGTCGTGAGAAAGTTGATTCCACCCATGAGGAATGAGGCGAACTCGAGGGCGAGGGCGATGATCCACAGGTTCTGTCCCCACTCCACCCCCGTGTAGATCGCTTTGGCGGAAAGGGGCGGATAGGCGGTCCAACCCGAGGCCGCGGCGCCACCGGGGACGAAGAAGGAAATGAGGAGCACGAGGGAGGACAGGGCCAGAGTCCAGACAGAGAGCATGTTGAGTCGGGGGAAGGCCATGTCCCGGGCGCCGATCATGAGGGGGATGAGAAAGTTGCCGAACGCTCCCAAGAGAATGGGCATGGCGACGAAGAAGACCATGATCGTGCCATGCATCGTCACCACCATGTTGTAAAACTCGGGGGGCACGATGCCCCCGACCATGGAGGGCTCGGGTACCCAGCCGAACCCCGGCACCGCCGTGTCAGGATACGCCAGTTGCCACCGCATCACATAGGCCAGCAGGCCCCCCACGATGGCCCAGAAGAGCCCGATGGCGAGGTACTGCTTGGCGATCGTCTTATGATCTGTGGAGAAGACATACGTGCGCCAGAGGCCCAGCGCCTCGTCATGGGCATGGGGCTTTATGGACTCGCTCATGGCCTTCTATCCTCCGGCTCACCGCTGATCGCTGACAGCCGAGCGCTGCTGCTCTGCGGGGAGGGCCAGGTGCGCTTCAGCCATGCCTCGTAGTCGTCGGCGGAGTGGACGGTGAGGTGCCCCACCATGCCTGAGTGCCCGAATCCGCACAGCTCAGCGCAAGGAATTTCGTACACCCCGGGCTTGGTGGCTTCAAACCAGGCCTCGATCTCTCGGCCCGGTACGACATCCTGCTTCAGGCGCAGGTTGGGGAGAAAGAAGCTGTGGATCACATCCTTCGATTTCAGGGTCACGCGCGCGACCTTACCGACGGGGACGTGTAACTCGTTGTCCAATTGCAAATCATCCGCCGTCCCGAACTGCCCGTCCGGCCCAGGATAGAGGATCTCCCAATTGAACTGCTTGGCGGTCAATTGGACCCGGACATCAGCAGGGGGCATGTGGCCCTTGACCGCCTCCCAGACCTCCGCCCCACGAAAGTCGATCCAGAGATCCAGTCCCAAAACGATCACCACTGGAACGAGAATCCAGGCGCTCTGGTCTAAGGTGTTTCCATGGACGTAGGTGGCCGGGCGGCCTTCGCGGCGGCGATACAGGAAGAGGAACAGGACAATGGTTCCAAGCGTAAGGAAAAACCAGGCCCCGGTGATGTAATAGATCAGATACAGAATGGAGTCGATATCTCCACCGTAAGTAGAGACATTCTCGGGAAGCCAACTCAGCATTCGGAGATCTCCGGCGTTTTCGGGGTTCACGTGTAACAACCGGCCCGGATCAGGTCCGAGAATCCGACTGCCCCCCGCAGACAAGACCACACGTTTCATATCGTTTCAATGACGAGGGTCAGCGAGAAAGCTGATCCTGATCATGTCGATGCCGGGGACGGGCTGCCCCGTATGCGGGACCGAACTGGGCCCGCGAACAGGGCAACGCCTGTAGGATCTGCGTCTGGTTTGGTGGGGTGCGGCAGATCAGGCCTCAGAGAAGGGCCCGGAGTCGCTCCGGGGACTTGAGGATGAGGCGCCGCCCGTGCACTTCGAGGAGCCCTTCCTGACGGAATTGACTCAGGAGCCGCACGGCCGTCTCCGGGCTGAGACCGGCCAAAGCAGCAAGCTTCCCGCCTTATCGTGCCACTGGTTGAGGCGCAGCCTGACTCTGCCTCGCCGCTCTGGCTATGGGATCCCCTTGAGGATTTCCGCCATCTCTTTGGCGGAATAGGCCCTCAGGGTCTCGGTCTTGACGTTCCCCAAGGTGCCCAGGGCCAACATGAGGCGGCTGATGGTGTGGTCGTCCGGGGCCTCCATGATCACCACCACGTCGTACCGCCCCATGGTCCAATGAATCTCCCTGACCTTCACCTTGGTTTTCTGCGCGAGCGCCTGGAACGCCTCGGCCCGCCTGGTCGTCTCCTTGACCTTTCGGATCCCCTGATCGGTCCAATTGAGCAGGCTGACATATATCGGCATCGCCCTCCTCCTTCTCTTGGCGCCTCTAATGCGCCCGGCCACTATACCTCGATCTCCAGTTCCTCGATCATCCGATGGCCCTCTGACCCCTTCTCCCCCGGGGGACCCGTTCACGAAGATGGACGCATGCAGGGCCGGAGCTTCCCCGTCAACATGCTTTCAGAATCCGACGTTCTTTTCGCCGCGAGATGCGGCGGCGGTCGCCTGCAACACCTCCTCGGCCAGTCCCTCGAGAAACTCGGGATCCAAGTTCAGCGACTCGGTCCGGCGGAGCGTGAGGCCGAGCTCCCGGGCTTTGGCCTGGGCCTCCAGGTCGATATCGTAGAGGATTTCCAGGTGATCGGCCACGAAGCCGATGGGAACCACCAGCACCTGCGAACGCCCTTCCCCTTTGAGGTCCTCGAGCACATCGAGGAGATCCGGCCCCAGCCAGGGAAACGGGGTCTTCCCGGCGCTCTGGTAGGCTCGGCGCCAGTGGGAGAGGGCCAGGCGCTCGGCCAGGGCTCGGGCCGTCTCCTCGAGACGCGTGGGATAGGGATCTTGCCTGGCGAGAATCCCCTCGGGGAGGCTGTGGGCCGTAAAGAGCACCACGGTCTGGTCGGCCCCCGGCGCGGGGAAAGCGGCCAGCTCTCGCTCAATTCTCCTCGCGAGAGCCGAGAGATAGAGAGGATTCAGGTGCCAGCTCCGGATGACGTGCGCCTTCACCTCCGGGTGCGCCTCGAGGACCTCTCGCGCGTACCGCAGGTAATCGTCGATGATCATTTTTGACTCATGGGGAGCCAGGACCAGGGCCACCATCTCATGAACACCATCGCGGAGCATCTCCGCCACTACCTCGGCGATGAAGGGCGGGGAGTGTTTCATGGCGAGATAGACCTGGAAGCGCCCCGGCGCCCTCCGATCGAGGGCCTCCTGAAGCGCCTTGGCCTGAGACTCGGTGATCTGATAGAGCGGCGACACCCCCCCGATGGCCTGGTAGCGTTCGGTGAGCTCCTCCACCTCTTCCTCGGTTGGCTTCCGTCCCCGGCGGATATGGGTGAAGTATGCCTCCACCTCGCCCAGGCTCCTCGGCGTCCCGTAGGCCATGAGCAGCACCCCGATCATCCTCTGGCTCCTTGGGCGTGGACCCAATCCACCAGGCGCGCAACCCGCTCTGGCGGGGTGGCGGGAAGGATGCCATGGCCGAGGTTGAAAATGTGGCCGACGAGCATCCGCCCTTCCCCCACGATCGTCGAGGCCTTCGCCAACAGGTCCTCTTCATGGCCGAGGAGCAGGGTAGGGTCGAGGTTCCCCTGGAGGGCGTAGGTGTTGTCGAAGATTCCCTTCGCCTGAGTCAGGGAGACCCGCCAGTCCACCCCCATCACCTCCACAGGCAGGGTGACGAACTCGGGGAAGAGGTGAGCGCTTGCCGTGCTGAAGTAGATCCGAGGCACCCCATTGCCGACCTGCTCGAGCTGCGCGTTGAGGTAGGGTTTGACCCGTTCGCGGAAGTCCTGCGGCGAAAGGACACCCACCCAGGAATCAAAGATCTGGACCATCTGGACCCCCGCCTCGATCTGCCCCTTGAGGTACAGGGCGAGATTATCGGCGAGTCGTTTCATCAGGCCCTCCCACTCCCGAGGATATGTGTGGAGAAAGGCCCGCGTCCGGGGATAGTCACGAGAGGGCTTGCCTTCGATCAGGTAGGAGGCAAAGGTGAAGGGTCCGCCGGTAAAGCCGATGAGCGGACGATCCAGCTCGCGGCGGAGGAGGCGGATGGCATGAAAGGTGAACTCCACCCCGCCGAGATCCAGGGGTGGCAGCACGGCCAGCTCCGCGGGTGTGAGGGCCTTTTGCAACACGGGGCCTCTCCCCTCGACCAGATCAAAGGACACCCCCATCCCCCAGAGGGGGACCAGGAGATCCGAGAACAGGATCGCTGCATCGAGATCGAAGCGGCGGAGCGGCTGGAGCGTGGCCTCGACCGTGAGTTCCGGTGCCCGGCAGATCTCCTCCATCGAGTGTCTTTCTCGCAGCTGCCGGTACTCCGGGAGGTACCGGCCCGCCTGACGCATGATCCAGATGGGCGTCGTGTCTACAGGCTTTCGGCGGGCTGCGTTGAGAATCCGTTCACGCATTTTTCCCACCACGTCGCATCACCCTCGCATCCGGACCGACAGGTACAGGATCACGATGCCCAGGATTAGATTCGTCCGCCCGATCTGGAGCGCGGCGGTGAAGAAACCCCCCTTTCGCCGAGCGGCGGTGGGCGCAATCCAGAAGTCGTGGAGGACCTTGAGCACAAGGGCGATGCCCACGAGCGTGAGCTTCAGTGACAGGGGCCACCCACGCCAGTCCCATCCGCGTTGCACTAAATACGCCCCCGTCGTGAGCAGTAGGGCAAAGGCGATCCAGGAGAGGACCCGGAACGTTCTGCCGAGCTCGCGCATGGCGGGGGGGGTCGTCCGGAGCCGCGGGGCCACGGCGAAGAAGAGGATGTTTCCCCCGATCCACGCGACAGCCGAAAGCAAGTGCAGAAACAGCATGCTGGGATAGATCATGGCTCGCTCCGATAGGTTGGGGTCTCGCGTGCACGGCTGGCGGCCCTACGTCTCGGGATGGGGGACGAGTTCGAGGAGGACCCGATTTCCCCATCCGAAGTGTTCCTCTGAAAGGACAAAGACGCGCTCCGCCAGGAACCGAAAGCACCGGAGATCGAGACTTTCCTGGACCACGGCCCGAATAGAGAAACGTCTCCGGGCCCGGGGGAACCGACGGAGGTAGATCCGGATGGCCCGGAGCGCCTCTGTCTCCCGCAAGAGCGCCACCGTTCCCTCCATCTGGAGACCCCGAAGGGGTCGCGTGTCGTTGGGATGGATGGCCGCAGCCACTCGGGGTCGCGCCGACAGATTCTGCACGTGGCGGGTGGAGAGGCGGGACATAAAATAGAGGGAAACCCCCGAGGCGGTGGGTTCCCGGGCGTAAATGACGGGCGTGGCCCAGGGACCGTCTGCTCCCCAGGTCGCGAGGGTCATGATCCGGTTCTCCTCGAGAAGGGAGAAACAGACCTCACGAAGCAGCGTGGGGTCCCGGGACATCGCCGCGCACGGGATCAGTGGGTATGGGGTTCTTCACTGGGGGTCTTCCTCGCCGAAGACCTCATGGAGCACGTCCTGGAGCGGCCCATGCCGCCCGGTGAAGATCGGGGTGTCGCGGCGGGTGTACAGTCGACCCGCCGTGCTCCGGAGGGCGGTGACCAGCTCGGAAAAGCGCTTCAGGTCATCCGTTTCGTATCCCACCACGAACTCCCAGTCACCAATCCCGGTAGAGTAGACCAGCACCTGGTCGATCTCTGTGAAGGCGTGCCCCACCCGAGCGTGGTCCTTCATCATGGCCCGCCGGTCATCGGCAGAAAGCTGGTACCAGTCATGGGTCTTGATGAACGGGTAGACCACCAGATAGCGTTTCCGTTCTCCTGGCACCTGGACGCTGATGCCGCTCTGGCCGGTGTACTGCGAGGGGCGCACGTAGCCCCAGAGGCTCGCCGTCAGTTCCAGGTTCGTCCGGAGAAAGCGGCCGCCCACCCATTGATAGGCCTCGATCTCATCCGTCGCCAGCCAGAATCCCAGGTCCGCCGAGGCGCGGAGCCCCACAAGGCTGTAGGGGTACAGCGCCACGACCCCTGGGAATTTCTGGGCTTCTTCCGTCGCACGCCGGACCTGCTCCCTCATCTCGGGCGTGCGCAGCCCTTGGGGAACCCGGAAATAGAGAAACCCATGCACCTGTATCTCAGTCATTTTGCCGTCTCCCTCCTCAGGGGGTGACACAAACCCGCATCGTACTATATGCCCCGAGGCCATCCGGGGTCAACCGAATC
>Ga0209342_10001054_pt1 | contig 31168 bp, 34 predicted proteins | sample RifCSP16_2_FD_184023 | JGI IMG/M metagenome (GOLD analysis project Ga0209342, IMG submission 184023) | Soil microbial communities from Rifle, Colorado - Rifle CSP2_sed 16_2 (SPAdes) (version 2) | ecosystem: Environmental > Terrestrial > Deep subsurface > Rock core/Sediment | place: Rifle...
AAGAATGCCGGTGTGGATATGACGACCGCGGATCCTTTTAATCTGACGATGAAGAAAATGAATCGAGTGATGGACGAAATGGAGCAGATCCTCGGTTAATGCGGATTCCGCTGATTGACGCGGATTTCGCGGATTCTAGTCTGAGAATGAATACAAGTTCCGGTCGATGAGAGACCGGAGGGCCTTGAATTCGTATCGAACGATATGAATCAGTCGGATGCCCGTGCTGTGACAATGTCGGTATCATTCAATTGGTACTTATCCGTGTAATCCGCGTCAATCAGTGTAATCCGCGTCCGGTGAAATCCGCATACATATCCCTCATCCTCCTCGCTGCCGGAGGATCCTCCCGGCTCGGCCAGCCCAAGCAGCTTCTGAAGATCGGATCCACCAGCCTCATCCGGAAACTTGCCGGAGAGGCACTTGCGAGCCGCGCAAATGAGGTCATCGTCGTTCTTGGGGCTGAAGCGCAAGCGATGAGAGCAGAGCTCAAGGACCTCAAGCTCACCATTGTTGACAACAATGATTGGGCAGGCGGACTCAGCACTTCAATTATGGCTGGACTGAGGGCAGTATCAAACCAATGTGAAGGAGCTCTCTTCATGTCGTGCGATCAGCCCTATGTTACTCGTGATCTTCTGAATCAAATCATCGAGCGTTTTCAATCGAAGGGTGCCCTTGTCGTGGCTTGTGTGTATGCACAGACGGTTGGCATTCCTGCCCTCTTTTCAAAATCGCTTTTCCCCGAATTGATGCGTTTGAAAGGAGATCCGGGGGCGAAGTCAGTTATTCTCAATCAAAAGGAGAAATTGGAGACGGTTCTTTTTCCCAGGGGAGTTATTGATATCGATACTCCTGACGATCTTGAAGATCTGCCGCATTGAATACTGAAACACTTTGAACGGGCCCGGAGGCGCGGCTTTCTTCTCCATCCACCGATTTCCTTCGGCAATTCGCCGAAATGCGGATTTCTTTTCGAATCATTCTCCGTAAGCTTGAATCAGAAAAAGAGAAAGAAAGGGTTTCTGTATGACTACTTCCCGTGCGCAATACACATCTCAGCTTGTTTGGGGCGGCGTTCTTCTCATTCTCGGCACAGCCCTGCTTCTGAACAACCTCGAGGTTCTCGAGATGGATTCGGTGTGGCGTTACTGGCCCCTTCTCATCGTTGCATTGGGAATCGGTAAACTCGTCATTGCTGAAACCCCTCGCGAACGGGGCGGGGCCATTTGGTTGATCTTCATCGGTGCATGGTTGTACATCTCTGTTTTCAAAGTCTTTGGATTTGGCTTCCATGACTCCTGGCCTATTCTGCTCGTTGGCGTTGGTGTCAGCATGGTGGTAAAATCCGCCTATCGCCAATCCCTCATCGGGAACAAGGAGGCATCACATGAATAACTCATTTCGTTTTTCGGCTCAATTCGTCTTCGGGGTGAGCATCATCGTCCTCGGATTGCTGTTCACGCTCGACAATCTTGATTTGATCGATGCCCGCGAATATCTCCTGTTCTGGCCGGCGATCTTCATCGTTGTCGGCCTCGTCAAACTCGTGCAGCCGGGAGGAACGCCGGCAAAGGTATTCGGCGTTGCGCTTGCTCTGCTCGGATCGCTGATGATTCTCGATCGGCTCGATCTCATCGACTTTTATGTCTGGCATCTCTGGCCGGTTTTCATCATTCTGTTCGGCTACAGCCTTGTGAGGGGCGCCATGACCCGGCGTAAGGTCATGGAGGGAAGTACTGGTTTCCTCGGCGGTCGATCAGTGTCCGACTCGAACTCCTACATCAAAGCAATGGCTTTGATGGGCGGAGTTGTCAGATCCAGCGATTCACAGGATTTCCGAGGCGGTGAGCTCACCGCGGTTATGGGAGGATGTGAGATCGATCTTCGGCGTGCATCTATAAAGGAGGGAGAAGCCCAGCTCGAGATCTTCACGTTCTGGGGCGGTGTTGAAATCAAGGTCCCGGAAGACTGGGCCGTCATCGTACAGGTAGTTCCCATTATGGGCGGTGTCGAAGACAAGTCCGTTCCTCCCAAGGGTGGGGCGTCCAAGAAACTCATTCTCACGGGCCATTGCATCATGGGTGGTGCCGAGGTGAGAAACTAGTGTCAAGTACTAAACATCATCTGATGCCAGCTGAATCGAGACACGGAGTGTCGAGTACCGAACAGACTCCAATGAACCACGATACGTCGGGACCGAGACACGGAGTGTCGAGTACCGAACAGACTCCAATGAACCACGATACGTCGGGACCGAGACAATAAGCCATGCACCCGATCCTTTCCGAAAAACGGATCTTCGGATTGTATCTTGTGGTTTGGCTGATTGCAGGAGGGCTGCTGGCTCTCCTGCTTCAATCGGCCGGCGGGGTTTCGTTGACCGACGCTCTTGTTCTCGCCGTTCCGATGGCCATGATCTACGGATTCATGTGCCTCGCATCGTATTACCTGTGCAGGGCATTCCCCTTCCAACGATACGACGTTGTCCGAATTCTGATCGTTCATTCGATCTCCTCGGCGCTCACAAGTTCTCTGTGGGTCTCAATCGGGAGAAGTTGGGCTTCGCTCATTTCTCAGATTAACGTCTTTCAGAACATCGAAGGCCAGTACTCGCAGGAAGTACCCCTTCTGCTGGCCGTTGGAATCAGTACATTCCTTCTCTCCGTTGCGGTCAACTACTCGCTGATTGCTTTTCGTGATTCGCGGGAGGCGGAACGCCAGGCGATGCAGCTGCAATTTCACGCACAGGAAGCCGAACTCCGCGCCCTTCGTGCACAAATCAATCCCCACTTTCTCTTCAATAGTCTCAATTCCATCAGCGCTCTGACGACTGCCGACCCTCCGGCAGCAAGAACCATGACCCTTCGCCTTGCCGATTTCCTGCGTAAAAGCCTGGCGCTTGGGAACAAGAATCTTGTCACCGTGTACGATGAAGTGGATCTTGCTACCAGTTTTCTCGAGATCGAGCGGGTCCGTTTTGGATCGAGGCTCCGGATTCGTTTGAACATCGATGAAGACGCAAAGACTCTCAATGTGCCGCCGCTTCTTTTGCAGCCTCTCGTCGAGAATGCCGTGGGGCACGGAATAGCCCACCTCGTCGAAGGGGGAGAGATCTCCATCTCGGCAACACGCAACGGCGGCCGGCTCACGCTTCGGGTTGAGAATCCGTGCGATCCCGACGGGCCCAGGAATCGGGGACACGGGATCGGCATTGAGAACGTCCGAAGTCGCTTGAAGACCCTGTTTGGCCCCGAGGCACGGCTTGAGACAACCGGCACACCCAACAGCTATATCGCAGAGATTGTGCTGCCGGCTGACTCTCACCAATCGGCGCCTCTCTCTCAGCAGAAGATGCAAGTGTAGCAAAGTTCTCTTACTTTGCGCTTCGGCCCATGCCTGCAATCCCTCAAAACCTCACTGCGATCATTGTGGACGACGAACAGCTTGCCCGGACCGTTGTTCGCGAACATTTGTCCTCGCATCCCGAAATCGAAATCTCCGCCGAATGCGCAAACGGCTTTGAGGCCGTGAAACAGATTTCGGAATTGAAGCCCGACCTTCTCTTCCTCGATATTCAGATGCCCAAGCTGAACGGCTTTGAGGTACTGGAGCTCATCGACCATGCCCCTGCCGTCATTTTTGTCACGGCATACGATCAGTATGCGCTGAAGGCATTCGATGTTCATGCTGTCGACTATCTCCTGAAGCCATTTACCCGGGAACGGTTCGAAGAAGCCCTCAGACGGGCGGTGTCTCATGTTGGCAAGGCAGATTCATCGGTTCAGGATCTTGTGCGGGAAGTCCGCAACCGGCAGCAGCCCGTTGAGCGCATCCTCATCAAAGAAGGCGCGACGGTGCGGGTGCTGGCGGCTGAAACCATCGACTACATCGAAGCACAAGATGATTACATTGCGTTCCACGCCGGCGGAAAACAGTTTCTGAAACATCAGCCCCTCGCAGAACTCGAGCCGCAACTCGACGCTGCGCGCTTTGTCCGCATTCACCGTTCGTACATTCTTAATATCGATCGATTATCGAAGCTCGAACCTTATTCCAAGGATAATCGCATGGCCGTCCTCAAAGACGGTACACAGCTGCCTGTCAGCCGCACGGGGTACGACAAACTGAAAGGCCTCCTCTGATACAATCGAAGGTTATGCCGTATGCGGGGTGGGAACACTGTCTGCGAGTCGACAACGGTCGCATCGAAGCGGTTGTGACTCTCGACGTTGGACCGCGGGTGATCCGCTGCGGGTTCATCAACGATGTCAATCTTTTCGTCGAGTATCCCGACCAAATTGGCAGGAAGGGAGAATCGATCTACCACAGTTACGGCGGTCACCGGCTCTGGATTGCACCTGAGGAGCATCCAAAAACCATTTATCCCGATAATGCACCGGTTCAGTGGAAACAGGATGGGGAGTGGTTTCGTTTTGTCCCCCCTGCGGAAGCAAGCACGGGGTTCCAGAAAGAGCTCCACGTATCTCTTGACCTCGACGGGAATGAAGCCCGCGTTCTTCACCGCATTACAAACGTTTTAAACAAGGCACAGACCGCTGCGGCGTGGGCCGTGACGGTCATGGCACCCGGAGGACGGGCCTTGGTGCCGCAAGAGCTTCAACGGCCTCATCCGGAGTCTCTTCTCCCTGTTCGTCCGCTCGTCTTGTGGAGCTACACGGATATGACCGATCCCCGCTGGAGCTGGGGAAGCCGGTACATCCAGCTGCGTCAGGACAAGAACTCCACAACGCCGCAAAAGATCGGGATGCTCAACACTCCCGGCTGGTGCGCCTACGAAAACAAACGCCAGCTCTTCGTGAAGCGATTTCCCTCCCTGCAAGATGTGCAGTATCCCGATTTTGGATGCAACTGTGAGATATTCACGAATGCAAAGATGCTGGAGCTGGAGAGTCTCAGTCCATTGATGAATCTCTCTCCCAAAGATTCGATCACACACGAAGAGCAATGGTATCTGTTCAGGGATGTGAACCTCGGTTCGAGTAAAGATGAAATTGAATATTCATTAAGGCCGATCATGGAACAATCCAGATAAGAAAGGAGTCACCATGCTGATTACAACAACGGCAACATTGCAGGACAGGAAGATAAAGAAATACATAGGAGTGGTTACGGGGGAAGCCATCCTTGGTGCCAACATCTTCAAGGATTTCTTTGCCAGCATCCGGGACATCGTTGGCGGACGGTCGGCTGCCTACGAAAAAGAGCTGCGGAAGGCAAAGGACATTGCGATGGAGGAAATGCAAATTGAAGCAAGACGGTTAGGTGGGAACGCGATCATCGGAGTCGATTTGGATTACGAGACGGTGGGACAAAGCATGTTGATGGTGAGCGCGAGCGGGACAGCGGTGGAAGTGGAAGAGTAATAGGCCGAAATAACAAACTTCTACATTGATCATTGAGCATTGAATATTGAACATTGTTTTGTTCGCTGTAATTCATTTGAAAGAGGCAAACGAACTCCTGGCCATCTTTGCGGCATCACACAAGACTGCCAGAAGAAATCGCTCGTGATTGCATGGCAACATCACTACATGACCACATGACTCCGTCACCACATCATTGAGGTATCTGTAATGTTCAAATCTATTCTGTGTTTTCTATTCATTGTCTCCCTTTCTTTTTCCTTTCCTCAATCGGCTTCTCGTGCTCGCGACCTCGGCCTTCCTTTCGACGGAACCCCAGGCCCAAACAATGCAATCACAGATGTCCAGGGAGTTGAAGTCGGGCATTCGACTCTTATCGGGGGCGAAGGAAAGCTCGTGGTCGGAAGGGGCCCCGTGCGAACAGGGGTGACTGTGGTTTTTCCGAGAGGAAAGGACTACCGGGATCGCGTCTTTGCGGCGTGGTATTCGCTCAACGGCAACGGAGAAATGACGGGGACAACATGGATTGAAGAATCAGGTTGCCTCGGAAGTCCCATTCTCATTACAAATACACATAGCCTGGGAACGGTGCGTGACGCGGTGATTCAGTGGAACAACGAACGGGGCCGCCCGGAGGGTTATTCGGGCGATTTCAGCCTCCCCGTCGTAGCGGAAGCGTGGGACGGGTTCCTGAACGACATCGATGGATTCCACGTAAAGAAGGAACACGTGGTGAAAGCGCTTGAGTCGGCAAAGGGAGGGCCGGTTGCCGAGGGAAACGTTGGAGGGGGGACAGGGATGATAGCTCATGGATTCAAAGGTGGAATTGGAACATCATCGCGCAAGCTCGACGAACGGTCCGGGGGATACACTGTGGGGGTCCTTGTTCAGGCGAACTACGGATCCCGCCAGCAGTTTCGTGTGCTCGGAGTTCCCGTAGGCAAGGAGATCACCGACCTTCGCCCGACACCAGGCCGGAAAGACGAAGGTGGCGGCTTCATCATCGTTGTTCTGGCGACCGATGCCCCCCTTTTGCCGCATCAGCTGAAACGACTGGCAACGCGGGTAGCATTGGGTGTGGGAACCATGGGTGGCCGCGGTGAAAATTCCTCGGGGGATATTTTTATTGCGTTTTCCACAGCAAATCCGGAGGCTTCAAAAACGGATGGAATTGCCCAGTTGACGATGCTTCCCAATGAGCAGATTAATCCAATCTTCTGGGCAACTGCTGATGCGGTGGAAGAAGCGATCGTGAGTGCTCTTGTGGCCGCGAGAGATATGGTGGGAAGAGACGGGAACAAGGTGTACGCTCTTCCCCACGACCGCTTGCGTGAAGTAATGAGTAGGTACAACAGGCTGAAGGAATAGCTCTGTTCGGCGAGCAGACTGCTCGACGAACGTCCACAGAGCCACAACCTAAACCATAGCGGAACTTGTGCATTGAAAATTGAACATTGAACATTGAATATTGTTTTCTTCGCTGTGAAAAAGCAACACGCAATTCTCAATGTTCAATTCTCAACCCCAAGAGTCAAACTCTATGAATCTCCACCCATTTTCCCTCGAACGATACTTCGCCAAGCATGAATTCTCGGCGAAATATCTCCTGAGTTCCTCAGACTGCGAGACGCTCGGCCAGCAGGAGCTCGTCGCCATGGCAGATTCGACCACAGGGGAGATGTGGAAGAATTTGCGACTCGGGTACACGGAATCCACGGGACATCCTCTCTGCTCGACGAACGTCCACAGAGCCACAACCTAAACCATAGCGGAACTTGTGCATTGAAAATTGAACATTGAATATTGAATATTGTTTTCTTCGCTGTGAAAAAGCAACACTCAATTCTCAATGTTCAATTCTCAACCCCAAGTGTCAAACTCTATGAATCTCCACCCATTTTCCCTCGAACGATACTTCGCCAAGCATGAATTCTCGGCGAAATATCTCCTGAGTTCCTCAGACTGCGAGACGCTCGGCCAGCAGGAGCTCGTCGCAATGGCCGATTCAACCACGGGCGCGCTGTGGAACAATCTGCGACTGGGTTACACGGAGTCCCCCGGCCATCCTCTTTTGCGCCGCGAAATCGCAAACCTCTACAAGACCATCTGGCCAGACGACGTTCTCGTCCTCACGCCGGAGGAAGGCATTTTTGTCGCAATGAATGTGCTCCTGAAGCAGGGAGATCACGTCATCATCCTCTCCCCTGCGTATCAATCTCTCTACGAAGTCGCCGCAAGCACCGGCGCCGATGTAACCCGTTGGACGCTGGAAACGGATGGAGTCAAATGGAAACTCGACCTTTCCTTCCTTCAGCGTTCCATTCGCAATTCAACAAGACTGATCATCATGAACTTCCCTCATAATCCCACCGGCTTTCATCCTGATCAAAAAATATTCAGTTCAATTCTCGATTTTGCGCGGGAAAAGAGGATTGCTGTCTTCTCGGATGAAATGTACCGTTTCGCCGAGTACCGACCGGAAGACCGGCTTTTCTCAGTCGCTGACGTCTATGAACATGGAATCACACTGGGCGGACTCTCAAAATCCTTCGGCCTGCCAGGCTTGAGAATCGGTTGGCTTACAACAAAAGACAAGGATTTGATGAAGAGGTTTGTTCAACTGAAGGACTACACGACCATCTGCAACAGTGCTCCCAGCGAGATTCTGGCAATCATCGCACTGCGCGCCAGAGACCGGATTCTCGATCGGACCCACCAGATCATCCATCAGAATCTTGATCACGCCGACAGATTTTTCTCGGAAAACTACTCGACATTCGAATGGATTCGGCCGATGGCAAGCCCTGTGGCTTTTCCACGCTTGAAGTTCCCCGAGGCGGTTGAGCGCTTCTGTGATAAGCTCATGGAAAGCAAAGGTGTCATGCTGGTTCCAGGATCGTTATTTGACTATCCGGGGAATCATTTTCGGATTGGGCTTGGGAAAAAGAATTTTCCTGAAGCGTTGACCAAACTCGAAGAGTATGTTCGCGAGCTCCGTTAGACCTTCGGAAGGTTCCTGACCTTCCGAAGGTATCTGAGGCCAAAGAACACCAACAACGCATACAGCGGTTCTGGAAGATTGGTTCTGGTGAAGTGAGCTCTGACATGCGGACAATTACAAAGCCCTGAGTTTTCAGGGCTTTTTTGTTACCTTCCATCGCTCCCTCGCCACCTTCCGAAGGTCAAGGACCTTCGGAAGGTCAGGGGGTCAACCTTTTGAAGGGCTGCGGCATCCAAGTGGTGATGGGTGCCGCGATGATTGCCCGACATTTACCAGCGGAGGCTGTTTTGGAGCGCACCGAATTCGGCGCACCTCATATTCCCGATCTTGTCCGACGCGCCCAATCGGGCGACGTGCAGGCTTTTAAACAGGTGTACAGGGAGCATGTCGGCCGCGTCTTCGCAGTCTGCGTACGCATGGTGGGAAACTCCCAACGTGCCGAAGAACTGACGCAGGATACTTTCGTCCGAGTCTGGGAGATGCTGGGGTCCTTCCGGGGAGAGAGTGCTTTTTCATCCTGGCTCCACCGCGTTACGGTGAACGTGGTTCTTGTCGACATTCGATCGTCAAAGCGATACCAGTCAAGAGTCGAATCGACAGACGACATTGAACAACACGATCAGGAAGATGCCGCCCGATTCCCGGGCGAACGGCTCGATCTCGAACAGGCAATCGCAGGCCTCCCCCCACAGGCACGCGCCATTTTTGTCCTTCACGATATCGAAGGCTTTAAACACGAGGAAATCGCAGAACAAATGGGACTCGCCGTTGGGACTACCAAGGCCCAACTCCACAGGGCCCGAAGACTTCTGCGGGAGGTATTGGAACGATGAAACACGACCTTGAACTTCTGCATGATTATGTCGATGGATCTCTCTCCATGGAGGGGAACAAGCTGGCAGAGCAGCATCTTTCGGAATGCAGCGATTGCCGAAAAGAACTCGAAAGCATCCGTTCACTGAGAAACAAAGCAGCCGCACTTCCAAAAAGCATCCAACCGAAAAGAAACCTCTGGAACGGCATCGAATCGAGAATCTCCGGAAACACGTCTGTCATTCTTCCGTTTCAAGAAACAAAGAAACACCCTGTCAATCGGCGTTTGATGCGCTGGATGCAATACACGCTCGCCGCTGCCGCTTTCGTTGCGATCGCCATTTTCGGCATTGTGTGGCTTAGATACTACTCCTCTTCTTCCTGGAAAATGCAGCTCGTGGAAAGCGGTTCCGCCGGTGCTCTCACGAAACAGGAAGAGCTGCGTGTAGGCGATGTTTTGCACACAAACGCCGCTACGCGAGCGACAATTCAGGTCGGCGCCATCGGCTACGTCAATGTTGAACCAAACTCCACAATCCGGCTTCTTGAGGCAACTGCAACCGACCATCGGCTCGCTTTGGACAAAGGAACGATGCATGCAACAATCTTCGCTCCACCGAGATTGTTCTTTGTGGAAACCCCTTCAGCCCTTGCAGTCGATTTGGGATGTGCTTATACCATGAGTGTCGATGAGTCGGGAGGGAGTATTCTGGAAGTAACGTCCGGTTGGGTCTCCCTGGAATACGGAGGAAGGGAATCGATCATTCCCGCCGGTGCCATGTGCGCCACGCGGACGGGATTCGGGCCAGGGACTCCGTTCCAGCAGGATGCCTCCCCGGCGTTACGACAAGCCCTTGGAACATACGATTTCGGACTCGCTGATTCAGCTTCCCTCGCTGTGGTTCTTCACGAGGCTCGGAATATCGATTCCATTACGCTCTGGCATTTATTGTTCAGAACCGGCGGTTCACATCGCGAGCGGGTCTACGATCGCCTCGCATTCCTCGTCCCACCCCCCGAAGGCGTGACAAGATCAGGAATGCTTGCCGGTGATCCCGAAATGATCAATCGCTGGCAGAAGTACCTCAATCTGGGCACGTCACCCTGGTGGAAGTTTTGGCAATAGGTCAAAGCGTATCGTGAAACGGTACGTCTCATAGAAGCCCCCGTGAACCGGATTATCCGATAGCATCGTTCTACGATGCTTTTTTCGTGTGAGCGCTATCCCTTCAGGGTAGCGCGGCGAGTCATTGGCAAGCCCTTTAATCTCCGATTCACGCCGATGCGGGAATAACAACAATGAGAAAATGAACAAATGAATAAATCCGCCTCCACCCTTCTGTTTCTCCTTTTCTTCTCCATCTCTCCCGCGCAGTCTCCCATCCGCTATATCTGCCCAATGTACTGTACAGGCCTGGTATCCGACAAACCCGGACAGTGTCCGGAATGCAAAATGGATCTGGAGGACAAGGCGGTGGTCGAGAATCCAACCACCCACAAGCTGATCGAACCGGCAAAAGCATGGAGCCACAACGGTGACACAGCCTATTTCTTTCTCGACGTTCGCTCACCCGATGAGTTTTCCGGAAAAACCGGACGCGTGAAAGGCTCAGTCAATATTCCCATCGGCGACCTAACCAAACGGCTCGGTGAACTTGAATCCTACAAACCCCGCACCATACTCGCCTATTGCAGCCACGGAACCCGCAGCGCGAGGGCAGCCCGAATCCTTCAAGAAAAGGGATTCACGGTCTTCAGCGTTATTGGGGGAACTACGAAGTGGATACGAGATGGGCTTCCTGTAGCAACTGAGCCAAAGCGAAAAGAATGACTCGAAGGGGCACAGAGGAGACACGAAGGGCACAAAGAAGTGACTCTCTGTGTTCTTCGTGACTCCTTCGTGATCCTTGGTGTAATTGTCTTACGAACCGTTTGATTTTCTCACCTGATTCCGTACATTCCTGAGCGGAAAACGGCCCTCTTCTGAGCCTCTTTTTCCCGCTTTCCTGATTGTCAATGATTCTCCGATAAACCCGCGTCCGGTTCTCCTCGAGCCGGCCCGGTCCTCCGTATTATCAAAAAGGAAATCACAATGAAACGCATGACAACTTCGGCCATCCTCCTCGTCCTGTCCACAATCATGTGCGGACAAATCATCGCACAGGAACGCGAGGATCGAACCCTCCTCTCGTGGGACCAAATGCGTGCAATCATCAACGAGTCCTCAGGTGAACGTGCAATGCACCACACGCTGGAGCTCGTGCCGTATCCCCGCGTGCGCTCTCTCAGCGAGTACCAAAACACGTTTCGTGAAACGGACGTGATGGTGAAGTTTGCTAAGGAATACGGGTTCAGCAACGTGGAGGTCGAGTCATTCCCGAGCCAGGGGCAATTGTGGCAGCCAACCCAGGGAGAGCTGTGGATGGTCGAGCCGGAAGTGCGAAAATTGTACGACATCTACGATGTCGCCATTTCTCTCGCCGGCAGCAGCGAAACGGGCGAAGTGACCGCTGAGGTTGTCGACGTCGGAGCAGGGGCACGAAAGGAGGATTATGACGGAAAAGACGTTTCGGGCAAGATCGTGCTGGGATCGACCGGCCCGGGGACGTTGCAGCGGCTTGGTGTCTTTGAGCGAGGTGCGGTGGGAGTGGTCAGCTCCATATCTCTGCGAGCCGACGATTATCCGGATCAGATTTTATCTTCAGGCATCTCTTCAAACGCTCCCGAAGGAAAAAAGGCTGGCTTCGGGTGGGTGATCGCTCCGAGAATCGCCCGACAGATCTCTGCGATCCTGGGCTCAGGCCGTAAGGTCGTCCTCAAGTCAATCGTCAAGGCCCAGACATTTCCTGGTGAACTGGAAGTCGTTCATGCGACAATCCCCGGGGACGGAAGTACGGATCAGACGGTTGCCGTGTCTGCACATCTCTATGAAGGATACATCAAACAAGGGGCAAACGACGACAACTCAGGGTGCGCTCTGACACTTGAGATGGGACGGGCATATATTCGCCTTATCAACGAAGGAAAACTTCCAAAACCGAAAAGAACCATCCATTTCCTGTGGGTACCCGAAATCAGCGGCACGAATGCGTGGCTGAACAAACACAAAGACATCGAGCAGAAAATCATTGCCGATCTGAATTTCGACATGGAAGGAATCCGTCTGTCAACAAGCGCAAGCTTCTGGGTGCTCCATCGGACTCCCGATACATTCCCCACTTTCCTGAATGATCTGGGACAGAGCATGATGGAGTTCGTGGCGGAACTAAACCGCGAAAGAGTGAGATATCGATCAAGCGGATACGGATTCACACTTCCTGTAGTTTCCCCGCGGGGGAGCCGCGACCCATTCTACATCAAGATCGACAAACACTACGGTGCAAGCGACCATGTGACCTACATGCAGCACGGAATCCCCTCCCTCATGTTCATCACCTGGCCCGATATGTGGTACCATTCCTCGGAGGACACACCGGACAAGCTCGACCCGACACAGTTCAAACGCGCTGCGGTGGTCGGCATCGGGTGCATGAGTGTCCTGGCATCCGCCGAAAATGAAATGGCCCATAAGGTTGCTGCCGAGTCGTTTGGACGCGGAGTCGAGCGCATGGGGGATTCGCAAAGAAAGGGCCTCGCGTATCTGGCTGATGCTGCCGACGGCCCGGCGCTGCTTGGCGCATATAAAGAAGCAAAGAACGCAGTTCGTCACCAGGCTCAGGTCGAACAGGATGTGATCCGCTCCGCATCCATCCTTTTTACAAAACCGGACGATGGAAAGAAAAAGCTCGAACCTCTCGCATCGCTTGTTTCCGAACGGGCTTCGACCCTTCAGGAAGAAGTGACCGCGTTCTATAAGCTCCAGGCTGAGCAGAAGAAAATCAAAACGACAGAGCCGAAAATGACAAATGAGGAAAGAGAGGCAGCTCGTACCTATTATGAACGGCCTGAGGGACAAGGGGGCGGTTTCGGAAGAATGCGTGCCGCGATGGCCAATCTGAACGATGCAGAACGCGCTTCGTTGGGAAAAATCCCCCAGCATATGACTGCTGAACTGAATATTCTCGTCGGCAAAAAGAAATCCCTCCTGGAAATACGGGATTTTCTTTCAGGCGAATTTGAGCCCCTCGCCCTTGCGGACCTGATGGAGTACGCCGGGGTGATGGAGAAGATGGGGATGCTGAAAAAAGTGTCAAAATGAAAAACCCGATTTCCACGTCCCCCCGTTCTTCAGGCGGAATGAAACGGCGGACAAAACCCGTTAAAAACGAGTCGTTCGAGTGTTCAGAATGCCGCACCGAGGTCGCGTCTTCGGATGAGTTCTGTCCCCGCTGCGGCACTCTCTTTCTCGACCACGCTTCATGTCACAACCATCACACTCGTCACGCCGAGGGGGCGTGCGTCATATGTTGTCTCCCGTACTGCAGGGAGTGCGGCAGACGGGTGAACAACCATTTTCTCTGCAACGATCATCAAGACTATGAGATCTATCAGGGAATGGTGAGGATTCACGGCACGCTCGACGACATTGCTGCCCAATACGCGAAGTCGTGCCTCGAGCAGGCAGGTTTCCATCCCTATCTGTTTTGCCGCGTTCAACCCCGAGGTGGTCCCCGCTTCGTTTATACGCTCTTCAGAGCCGCAGGCGAGTATGACGGCCACCTGATCAACGAAATCAAGGTGATGGTTCCGCTCCAGGAAGCTGTTGCGGCAGAAAGGCTCTTGAAGAAGCTCCTGATTGTGACACCCGCAGGGTCAAAAAGCTAACCAGGCCTCTCCTTGTCGCTTTTCTCTCCTCCCGACAAACGACGCATCATCATTCTTCTCTCCCTCGCTGAGCTTCTTGCGATGTCTGTTTGGTTTTCCGCGTCTGCCGTTGTCCCCTCCCTTGCTTCCGCCTGGTCGCTCGATGAATCAGGCCGCGCGTGGCTGACCATGTCGGTGCAGGTGGGATTTGTCCTCGGCGCTTTCGGTTCCGCTTTGCTGAATCTTCCGGACAGGATGCCAGCTCAGCGGTTGATTGCAGTCTCGTCGTTCCTGGCGGCCGCATCTACATTCGCAATTCCTTTGCTGGCTACCGATCTCCAAATGGCAATTCCATTCCGATTTCTCACGGGATTGTTTCTTGCCGGAGTCTACCCCGTTGGAATGAAAATAATTGCTACATGGACGAAAGAGGACCGGGGAATCGGTATCGGTCTGCTGGTGGGGGCACTGACAGTCGGAACAGCTTCCCCGCATGTCATCAACGCACTCGGCGGAGTCGCAGACTGGCAGTTCGTACTTCTCGTTTCCGCCGTTTCTGCACTGGCCGGTGGTATCATTGCGGCATTCTTTGTTCATGAAGGCCCATTCAGGACCCCGACGCCCCCGTTCAACTGGAAGTACGTACTGACCATATCGCGCCAGCGGGATATCGTCCTGGCGAACATCGGTTATCTTGGCCACATGTGGGAACTCTATGCGATGTGGGCATGGATTCCGCTTTTCCTCCTCGCAAGCTTTTCAACAAGCGGCCTGAGCACCGCTTGGGCAAACACAGCGTCATTTGCCGTTATCAGTGCCGGGGGAATCGGAAGCTATGTCGCCGGTTCTCTCGCTGACCGATGGGGCCGAACAACAGTGACAATTGCATCCCTCGTTATCAGCGGTATGTGTTCGGTGTTGGTGGGATTCCTGTACGGATCAAATCCCTTTGCGTTGGTCGCCGTCTGTTTGGTTTGGGGGTTTGCCATTGTCGCCGATTCGGCACAGTTTTCTGCGTGCGTCAGTGAACTGTGCAAACCGGAATATTCCGGCACGGCGCTTACGCTTCAAACGAGCCTCGGTTTCCTTCTCACATTGGTGACGATCCGGCTTATTCCGACGGCAGAACGAATGGTCGGATGGCAGTGGGCCTTCTCTTTTCTCAGCCTTGGTCCCGCAATCGGTACTTGGGCAATGATTCTCCTTCGGCGATCACCGTCAGCGACAAAACTCGCCGGCGGACGTCGGTAGACTGTTCATACAATACTTCCCGTAATGAATTCCGTTGACCATCAATCCGAAAACACATATCTTTTCTCCCAATACTGGAAAAGATCTCCTATGTTATCACCCTGACTGTTCTTTACGGACTGGGCAGGGTTGGAACAGTTGTTCTGTGGTTTGGGGGAGCGGACCTCCTCTTTGCCGTTCTTTTCCTCATCGCGTTCATCAGAACTCCAAAAACCTGACATTTCGGCTCGCATGACGCTCCCAGAACTTCGAAAGAGCCTCACCGCCGTCTCACTCCCTTCGGACCTGAGCGTCCCTCTTCAAGCCCTATGGCATGAAGCAAAGGGGAACTGGGAGAAGGCCCATCGCCTCGTGCAGGACGAATCGAGTCCGGCAGCCGCCTGGGTGCATGCCCACCTGCATCGGAAAGAAGGAGATCTTTCCAATGCCAGATATTGGTACTCACGGGCCGGAAAGGACACTTCGAATCTCGATCTTCGTCAAGAGTGGGACGAAATCGCGCGTAACCTCCTCTCCACTCCCTGATTCCGGCGGGGGGAGCCCCTCTCTCATTGCCCTGCGTACGGTTGTTCCACTTTCGTTTGATTCTTGCCCATTCAAACCCTTCATCTCTCCCGGGAATCTCACCTTGGAAGTCATCATTTCAAGGGAGGCACTATGAAGCGCCAAGTGTTTATTTTCGTTTTGGTGTGCATGGGGGTGAGTCTGTTCAGCGAGCTTCTGGCCCAGCCAATGCTCCTTCAGATTCGCAAAGAGGACAGCCATTTTGGCTTTTCGATCTACAAATGGGGAGTATTCAAAGAAGAAGGCAGGTTCAGGGATTTCGATGGTACAATTGAATTCGATCCCCGTAATCCTGCCGGAACGAAGGTTGACATTGTCATCAACACCTCAAGTATCGACAGCAGAAATGACAGCCGCGACCGCGCGCTGCGCTCTGAAGACTTCTTCCACGTCACTCGATATCCAACCATGACGTTCAAGAGTGTTGGCGTCAAACCAAAAGAACGTGATACACTGCTTGTCGAGGGTGATCTTACAATCAGGGGCATGACGAAGCGGGTCATTGTGCCGGTTCGACTGGCCGGGGTCAATCGGGTTGGCGGTGAACTCGGCACTCTCGTCGGATTCGAGTCGGAATTTGTCATCAATCGTGAGGATTTCAACATTGGAGAAGACTGGTCGATTATCGACAAGAACGCCCGTATTCATCTTCTCATCGGCGCCGGATCACGACCTACTGCACGCAAATAGAAGGAGCACCAATGAAAACAACCAAACTCTACTATGGTCTCAATCTGCTTATCACGGTTATCCTTTTCGTGACTTTGACGCAGGCGCAAGAGGAAGCTCCGTTCCCCCCTGCACCCCAAGATGTCTCCTCGACGGCAACAATCGTTTCCAAAGACGAACCGGGAGAACAACTCGTGATCACGGGAACGGTATACAGATCCGACAAGAAGACTCCGTACGAAAGATTGGTCCTCTATTTCTATCAGACCGATGCGACTGGTGTCTACAATAAAACCAATGGGAGCTGGAAAGAACCGCGGCTTCGTGGCTGGGTGAAAATCGACGCAAAGGGCCGATACGAAATTCACACCGTCAAACCGGGATCGTATCCGGGTTCAAGAAATCCCGCACACATCCATGTCATCATTAGTCTGCCGGGTGAAAAAGCCCGTTGGCTTGATGATTTCTTGTTTGAAGGTGATCCCTATGTGCGCAGCGAAGATCTCCGCAAGACCGCCAAGGCAGGAAGCTTTTCCAATATCATGAAGGTGACGAGAGATCAGGACAACATTCTTCGATGCGTTCGGGATTTTGTGATCGCTGCCCGCTAGAGAAACTCATGCAACCGGAGGCCCTATGATTCCGTTCGCATTCACTCACCTGCTCGTTGAGCTCTGCGCATTTCTTCTTTCATCGCCCCGCATCGATGTTGTGAGTGATCATGGCTCGCGGTACCAATGGGTTCAGGCGATCCCGCAAGGAAATGGACGGGAAGAAAATCGTTGGCAGGAAGGGATGTGGCCGAATGTCCATGTCCAGCCGGTTGTCCTGAATGATACTCTGTTAATCATCGGCAGCCGACACACGTGGAAATCGTCGGACGGGATTCAATGGAAGGCATTTCCTCACGATGGAAAATGGGGGACGCGATACGGGGCATCACACTGTGTGTATGATGGAAAAATCTGGATCATGGGGGGAGGAAAAAGCTGGGAACGATTCGAGAATGACCTTTGGGCGTCCGGGGATGGCCTTCACTGGACGTTGATAACTCCGTCCGCCCCGTGGTCCGCAAGAAGGGGCCACGCTGCTCTTGTATACGAAGGAAAGATATGGGTCGTCGGGGGAGCAGAAAGTTCCGGCAGACCCGATGTGTTGCCGACACGATCTCTGAACGACACATGGACATCGACCGATGGAAAAACATGGCAACGCGCAGGCCGGAACGCTCCCTGGCAGGCAGAATTCTCAAACGCATTTTTCAGCACTTCGATGTCGGCCCACATATTCGGCGGAAAGCTCTGGGTTCTTGGAGGACCGCTGGGGAACGGCGTTTGGAACTCGACCGACGGTGATCAATGGACAAAGGCCGCGAAACATGCATCGTGGGCACCCCGATACGCAAGAGGCACGTGTGTTTTTGACAACATGCTCTGGGTCTTCGGAGGACCCGGCCTCAACGATGTATGGTATTCACGGGACGGGAAGAGCTGGGAGCAACTCACCAATGCCCCATGGTCGCCAAGGGCGCCGGGGTACACGGTGGTCTTCAAGAACCGGATGTGGATGTTCGGCGGAAAAACAGGAAGATCCGGCGAAGGCGACCGGGGAGACGATGTCTGGTTTTTGCAGGCCTCTTCAACTCCACCTGTGAGAACTTCGAGGTAGAGGCGGAACTTTCTTTGTTGAAAATTGATTTATCCTCAGGAATGATTGAACCACCATGGAAGGGTTTCCGCTATGATGAAGATTGTCAAATGGACCGGATTAGGAATCACCATCGCATTCGTCGTGATGCAGTTCTTTCGACCCGATCGGACAAATCCGCCCGTGGACGAGACCCGCACCATCTATGCCCGGCTCTCAGTGCCGGATGATATCAAGATCATGCTCGATCGCTCATGCATGGATTGTCACTCCAATTCTACGCGCTGGCCGTGGTACAGCAATATTGCTCCTGCATCCTGGATCGTCGCCGACGATGTCAATGAGGCGCGGAAGCATCTGAACCTGTCTGATTTTGCCCAATATCGGTCGTTACGCGCAGTCGGCAGGTTGGACTTGATGTGTGAGAATATGCAGGACGGGCTCATGCCGCTCCCCAAGTACCTGACAATGCATCCAGGCGCACGGCTCTCCCGCGAGGAAATAGACAGATTTTGCGATTGGGTTGAATCGGTGCGCGACCGTGTTCTTGTCGAAGACTAATCCCTCAGCTGCCAGTTTCCACGCCCTTCTTTCTCACCTTAGATCGTTCTTCCTGAACGATCCGTCGCGTCAATCCCCCCCGATCTGAGGATGGGCCACTGGATAGGCGCATCGATCGATTTCCTGATTGTCGCATTTGTGGTCTTCATGTTCGCGAAGCTCGTCTTGAAGGAAGGCGAGTTGGCAAAGAAATAAGCATCTCTGGCTTTTTCTGCACTTCTGGTGAATTTCGCAACGTTTTACTCGGGTCCTTCCCGCTCAGGAGCAGGGGTGCTTCGCAACGTTTGCGTTGGCCCGTTAGCCCGGAGCCCTGTTCCGGGCCGGATTACCTCAGCAGCCCTTCCACATGCCCCGCAATCGCAAGACACGAGGTCAACCCGGGCGATTCAATTCCGATCAGGTTGATCAATCCCTCCATCCCCCGTTCCTTTTCATGAACAATCACAAAATCCTTTGCCGGCTCTCCCTTCCGCTGAAGCTTGGGCCGGATTCCGCTCATGTCTGGTGTAATATCATCGTCTGTTATCTGCGGGAGGATTTTTCGAATGGATTCCCCGAACGATGCCCGTTTCTCATCGTGAACAGAGTAGTCAAGTTTTCTGTCTGCAAGATATTCGACATCCGGGCCGAATTTCAAGCGTCCGCCCCAATCCAGCACCGCATGAACGCCAATCCCTTCGTTTTGTGGGACAGGGTACACCAGCCTTGAAACAAGGCCCGCTTTCGAGGGAGCCACAGCAAAATAACTTCCCTTCGCATAGACAAGCCGATACCCGGCAGCATCGATGTCGATCCCTGCCATGGCGGCGACGGAGTCTGAATGAAGACCTCCTGCATTGATGACGATTTCCGAAGTGAAGGATGAAAGGACCCCGCTCTCGCTGATTGTCACTTCATAGTCCCTCCCCTTCCTCCCGATTTTTGTGACTTCGCAGCGGGACTGAACTGTAACGCCGTTTTCCAGGGCGTCGTGATGGAAGTAATCCATGAGTTCGTGAACGCTCACAATCCCGGTGGACGGAGAATGGATGGCGCCCGCTGTGACAATGTTCGGTTCGAGGGCAAGTGCCTCGTCCTTTGTGAGCATGTTCAGCACAACGCCGTTCGAACGCCCATTGGCGAGAATTGAATCCAGCTTCCGAAGTTCCGGTTCACTTGTTGCTGTAATGAGTTTGCCGCACTTCCTGTATGCAATTCCCTTTTTGTCGCATAATTCATAGAGCCTGTCCCTCCCTTCGACACAGAGCAGTGCTTTGAGGGATCCCGGTTGGTAGTAGATCCCGGCATGGATCACTTCACTGTTTCGGCTCGAGGTTTCCAAACCGTACTTCTGGTTCTTCTCAAGCAGGACAATTCCCTTGTGTTTCTCCGAAAACCTGGACGCAAGAGCGAGGCCAACAAGGCCTGCCCCTATAACCGTGATATGAACATCAGACATGATTTGGTGGGCTGCCTAATGAGATGATGGATTGCCCCGAAGATACAACGTTTTGCCTCAAAAATCTTGCATTCCGAGTTCCGTCTCCTTAAGTTTGTTTTCACTCTCCATCATAACAACTCAACGCACAAAGGATTGGATCCATGGATTCATTTTCCCAGCGTCGCCTCCTGGCGGTTTTCCTGACACTCACATTCACTTCCCTTCTCGTTGCGCAACCGGCAGTCCCGAAAGACACGGCAAAAAAATCGGAACCTAAATGGGATGTCTCATCGCAACACGGCCCCTCAACTGAAATCCAGTTCGAGACTTCAGAAGGGACGTGGATGGCAGTCGATGTGAGTCCGGACGGGAAGCAGATCGTTTTTGATTTGTTGGGCGACATCTATCTCATGCCGCTGTCGGGCGGTGAAGCAAAGGCACTGACGTCGGGTCCCGCCTACGACGTGCAGCCCCGATTCAGTCCCGACGGCTCCAGGATCTCGTTTACGAGCGACCGCGATGGAATCGATAACCTCTGGATCATGAATAGCGACGGTTCGATGCTCTCGCAGGTCTCCAAGGAGAAGGAGCGCCAGGTCAATAATGCGGTGTGGACTCCCGATGGACAATATCTGATAGGCCGGAAGCACTACCGTAATACGCGCTCGCTTGGAGCGGGGGAAATGTGGCTCTTTCATACAACCGGGGGTGCGGGACTTCAGCTCACGAAGCGCCGTAATTGGCAGCAGGATGCGGGCGAGCCGTGCCTCTCCCCTGATGGACGCTATTTGTATTGGAGCGAGGATGTAACACCAAGCGGATTCTTTGAATACAATAAGGACCCTTACGGCACAATCTATGCCATCCAACGTCTCGATCGTGAAACCGGCAAGACGGAGTCCTTTATTCGCGAAAACGGAGGATCCGCCCGGCCGCAGATTTCAAGGAATGGCAAAACTCTCGCCTTCGTGCGACGAGTGGGACTCAACACAGTCCTCTATCTCTATGACCTGGAGAGCGGCAAAGAAACCGAACTCTTCACCGGCCTTGATCACGACCAGCAGGAAGCGTGGGCCGTCTTCGGCATCTATCCAGGTTTCTCATGGACTCCCGATGGTAGGAACATCGTTATTTGGGCAAAAGGGAAGATCTGGAATATCGATGTTCGGACAAAAGAAGCACGTGAAATTCCGTTTCGGGCAACTGTGAAACAAACCATTGCCGAAGCCGTTCGCTTTCCTCAAGAGGTCTCACCGGATCAATTCGACCTGAAGATGTTGAGATGGGTCACCGTTTCGCCGGACCAGAAATCAGTACTCTACAATGCCCTCGGAAAACTCTGGATCCGTGCGCTCCCCGCCGGAACACCGGCCCGCCTCACAAAAGATGAAAAGAACCTGGAGCTTTATCCTTCATTCTCCCCCGACGGGAAATGGATCGTCTATGCGACCTGGAACGACGACGAGATGGGTGCTCTGTACAAAGTGCAGCCCAACGGCCGGAACCAGGGCAAACTCACGCCCGAGAAGGGAACGTATATCGAAGCCTCGTTCTCAAAGGATGGAAAACACATCGTTTATCGCAAAACTGGTGGAGATGGTCTGCGAGGCAACCTGTACAGCAAAAACCGCGGCATTTACTGGATTCCCGCCGAGGGCGGAAAGCCAACCCTCATCACTGAGGAGGGCTCTTCACCCCTCTTTGCCAAATCGGGCGACAGGATCTTTGTGACCGCAGGCGAATCCGGCAAAACAGCGCTTATCAGCGTCGGCCTTAGCGGCGAAAACAGGCGCGTCCACCTTCTGTCGGACAATGCCCAGGAAATTGTCCCGTCGCCGGACGAAGAATGGGTCGCGCTGGTCGAACGATATAACGGGTATGTGGCGGTCTTTCCGAAAACCGGACAGGCTGTCACAATCGGGCCGTCGACAAATGACTATCCCGTCAAGCGCGTGACGCGTGACGCTGCAACGAACATGCACTGGTCCGCCGACAGCAAGAAGCTCTTCTGGTCCCTCGGGCCGGAGCTTTACACCCGGGATCTGACAAATACGTTTTCATTTGTTCGCGACGCGAAGGACTCAGTGCAGGAAAAACCCGACACGGCGGGACTGAACATCAGCTTCCGGACTCAATCCGGAAAACCGACTGGTGTGATTGCCCTTGTGGGAGGGACGGTGATTTCCATGAAGGGTGACGAAGTTATTTCCAACGCGACAATTGTGATCGATCAGAACCGCATCAAGGCAATCGGACCCTCCGCCGCCATTTCCATTCCGACAGACGCAAAGAGAGTCGATGTCGCCGGTTCCACCATCATGCCCGGGATCATTGATGTTCACGCTCATGCCAACTCTGGGGACTGGTCGCCGTTGACCAATTGGCCATATTATGTCAATCTTGCGTACGGTGTGACGACCATGCATGATCCGTCGGCCATCACCGAGTACGTTTTCTCAAACTCCGAAATGATCAAAGCGGGAGTCATGGTTGGTCCCCGTGTTTATTCAACCGGCACAATTCTCTACGGCGCTGAGGGTTCCTATAAGGCTATTGTCAACAATTTTGATGACGCAATGTCCCACCTTCGGAGACTGAAAGCCGTCGGCGCTTTTTCCGTCAAGAGCTACAACCAGCCCCGGCGCGACCAGAGACAGCAGATCATCGAAGCGGCCCGGAATCTGAAAATGCTTGTTGTGCCCGAGGGCGGTTCGACATTCTTTTGGAACATGACCATGGTGCTGGACGGCCATACGGGGGTCGAGCACAACATTCCCATCGCTCCCGTCTACAAGGATGTCGTCGAATTGGTTTCCCGCTCTCGTACCGGCCTCACGCCGACCCTGATTGTGAACTACGCCGGCCTCTCTGGAGAGTACTATTGGTATAAGCACTACAATGTATGGGAGAACAAACGCCTTCTGACCTTTACGCCTCGCTCCGGTATCGACGCCCGGTCACGTCGAAGACAGATGGCAAGCGACGATGATTATCACTATATCGAGACATCCAAATCGCTCAAGCGCGTCCTGGATGCAGGCGGAAAGGTTCAGCTCGGTGCTCATGGGCAGCTTCAGGGGCTCGGAGCCCACTGGGAGCTCTGGATGCTTCAGCAGGGCGGGATGACGAACCACGAGGCCCTCCGATGTGCTACTCTGTCCGGAGCTCAGTACCTTGGTCTTGACAGAGATCTTGGGTCCCTTGAGCCCGGTAAATTGGCTGATCTCATTGTCCTGGACAAGAATCCCCTCGAGAGTATCCGGAATAGCGACTCCGTGAAATACGTCATGATCAATGGAAGGCTCTTCGACGCTTCCACAATGAATGAGATCGGAAATCATCCCCAAGAACGACCGACCTTCTATTGGGAACGATGATGTGTCCATTGATGACTTGTTGATTTAATCATTTGTGCATTTCTTCATTTTCCAATTTTCAATCTTAATAATTGATAGGAGCCCCTATGGGACGTGGTGATCGCCGGTCGCGACGCAGTAAAATCTGGCGCGGAACCTTTGGAAAGACCCGCCTGAGCAACAAGAGAAAGAGACGCCGCCGCAAAGCAAAAAACAGCAGCAAGTCATCATAAAATAGTCTCGGGAATCATTGATCAGTGAGGAGATTCCATGATTGCTCGACAATGGCACGGAATGACAGAGGCCTCGAAAGCCGGGGAGTATCTCGCTTTTTTACACCGAACAGGGATTCCCGACTACAAAGCCACGCCGGGGAACAAGGGCGTTTTTGTACTGAGAAGAATCGAAGGCGAACGCGCCCACTTTGTCCTGATTTCCCTCTGGGAGAATATCGAGTCGATTAGAAAATTCGCCGGTGATGAGTACGAAAAGGCCCGGTATTACCCCGACGATGTGCGTTGGCTCCTCGAATTCGAACCGACCGTGCTCCACTATGAAGTGTGCGTGAAACCGTGACATGAACCGCATCAGACTCTCTCTCTTTTGGGCGTTGGTTCCCCTCTTGCTTACCCCTGCAGCCAGAGACAGCAATCCCATTCAGGTGATGAGCTTTAACATCCGCTACGGCACTGCAGAAGATGGGGACAATAGCTGGGATTTTCGGAAGAAATTTCTTGTGCAATTGATTCGCGACGAATCGCCGCAACTCATCGGCCTCCAGGAAGCTCTCCGGTTCCAACTCGATGAAATCCGTTCTGCACTCCCGCAGTTTGCCGAGGTGGGCTGCGGACGAGAAGACGGGCTCACTACGGGCGAATACTCGGCTATTTTGTTTGACACAACTCGCTTTACACCTGTTACGCACGGAACATTCTGGTTCTCCGATACCCCCTCGCTGCCCGGATCCGTCAGCTGGGGAAACAAAATCACGAGAATCTGTTCTTGGGTCCGGCTTCGGGACAAGACCGAACTTCGGCCAGTCGAAGTCTATAACCTCCATCTTGATCACGAATCTCAACAATCGCGGTACCGAAGTGTGCAGGCTCTCCTTGACACCATCCGGTATCGGTCTTCGCCGCATCCCGTTCTCATTACGGGCGATTTCAATGCAGGGGAATTGAATCCTGCCGTCCGGCTGCTTTTAGATGCCGGCTTCTCGGACACCTACCGTGCTGTCCATCCGCACGATTCGCTCGTCGGAACATTTCATGCATTCAAAGGGTCTCAAACGGGAGAGAAAATCGACTATATTTTTGCGGACGCAAAAACATCAGTTACAAATGCAATGATTCTTCGGAAGAATGTGCGAGGAAGATATCCCTCCGACCATTTTCCCGTTACCGCCCGCATTCAGTTCAATAATGGCAGGTGAACCATGACCAGACAATCCGGCGAGATGCGCCTCCTGACTGATCTTCTCACTGAATCGTTTCACGCCAGGGCCTGGCATGGTACAAATCTTCGCGGGTCCATCCGTGGCTTAAGTGTACAGGAGGTGGTCCGACGGCCGGGGCCGGGCCGCCACAACGTCTGGGAGATTGTGGTCCATTGCGCCTATTGGAAGTACATTGTCCGGCGACGTATCATGGGAGGGAAAAAGGGATCCTTTTACATCAAGGGCAGTAATTGGTTTTCCGTCGGTAAGAGCGAGCGCGAATGGCACAGGGATGTCGCCACGCTTCAAACGTGTCACCAACGCCTTATGGAAGCGGTTCGTTCGATGAGGCCGGACGATCTCTATAGAACCCCGCAAGGAAGCAAGGTCAGCAATGCAGCGATTCTTCGCGGCATCGCATCTCACGACCTGTATCATGCAGGTCAGATCCAACTGATCAAGCGTTTAATACGTTAAAGGTCCAATGTTCGAGACTGTTCCGGAGATTGCCATCATCTGCATTGCTTCCGGTGTCTTTTTGATTGCCAGAGGGTGGGATGCCTTGGTGCGCAAAACGATCAAGATCAGAAAAACCGCCGGCTTCCCGTGGAAATATGGCGATGTGACTCTTGAACATTCCCCCAGACTTTTCCGTCTCACCGCCTGGGGCATTCTTGCCCTCGGTGTGTTCTTCCTCATTTTTCCCTTTGTCGTCCATTATTTCGTCTGATCATGTGAAATGAACAGGAAGGGTCTCTGATGCCAAACCATACCTACAAACATATCGAGCTGACCGGAACATCATCCGCCGGAATTGAGGATGCCGTCCAGAATGCCATCGCCCTTGCCAGCAAGACCGTCCGGAACATGCGATGGCTGCAAGTCATGGAGACACGCGGCCATATCGAGAACAGCAAGGTAAGCCAGTGGCAGGTAACAGTGAAAGTCGGATTCACTCTGGATGAATAGAAGCATTCGCTCCGACGGACCGTCCTCCTGATGTCCAAAAACAGCCAATTCATGAATCTTCGGCCGGTGACTCTCGAAGGATTGTTCGTCCGACTTGAGCCTCTCACCCTGGATCACCACGCGCAGCTCTGCGCCGTCGGCCTCGATCCTGAACTCTGGCGCGTTACCACCACCATTGTTCGTTCCCCCGAAGACATGAAAACATACATCGAGACGGCATTGCAATGGCAAGCCGAAGGTCATGCCCTCCCGTTCGTCCAGGTGGAGAAATCGACGAACACGGTGGTCGGTTCCACCCGCTATGCGGCAATCGACCGACACCATCGCCGGCTCGAGATCGGATGGACCTGGATCGCCCGGCCACGGCAGCGAACCCCAATCAACACCGAAGCAAAGTATCTCCTTCTGAAGCACGCCTTCGAAGAGCTTGACTGTATTCGGGTCGAATTCAAGACCGATTCGATCAATGAGCAGTCGCGAAAAGCTCTCATGCGAATCGGAGCCAGGGAAGAGGGGATATTCCGAAACCACATGATCACACCTTCGGGCCGGTTGCGCCACTCGGCCTACTACAGCATCATCGACGCGGAGTGGCCGGGAGTAAAGGCCCGGCTGGAAGGATTTCTGCGAACCCCCCCAGTATCGGTCACACATTCACAGGTTTAATACCTGAGACCGTGGGTCTATCGTGCAGGGGGCGCACCTTGACGTCGAGGACAATCCATAGCAGCCGTCGTTTCTGTTCCAATTCGAGTCACAAAAATGGCAACGCCCGACCTCCCGGCCGGGCGCTTTGTTCTTGCCACGATGTTCGTTTTTCAGCTTCCGCGCGATGCCAGCTGCCGGTCAAGCATCACGAGGCCGGCAGGTGCGTCTCCGATCATCTTGAGCATGTTAATGACATCTTCCGCCGACCGTTCTTCTTCAACCTGCTCCTTGATGAACCACTCGAGCATGATCTGCGTGGGGTAATCCTTCTCTTTGACAGCCAGTTCATACACCGCGTTGATCGATGCCGTCACTTTCTTCTCATGCTCCAGAACAAGCTTCATCACATCAAGAGGGGTCTTGAATTCACCTCCGGGTTTCTCAATCGCCTCAAGAACCACCCGCCCGCTCCGCTCGCCCAAAAAATCGACGATCTTCATTGCATGGTTCGTTTCCTCTTCATACTGTTTTCTCATCCAATGGGCAAACCCGTTCAGGTTTGCCGATTGAAAATGCGTCGCCATCGACAGATAATAATAGGCGGAAAAAAGCTCCTTCTGAATCTGCTGATTCAGGGCTTTCAAAACAGATTTTGGAATCATACAGCGCTCCTTCTTATTGTGTTCCGAGTATTGAAACAAGCCATAGGCTCAGATCCGGCACGTAGGTAATCACGAGCAGCGCCGCCATCATCAACCCCATGAACACCAGCACGGATTTCGTGATTTGAAGAATCGGTTTCTCGAAACGGAGGCTGGACAGGAAAAGGTTCAAACCGACCGGCGGCGTCAAGTATCCGATCTCAAGATTAGTAAGAAAAATAATGCCGAGATGCAATGGATTCACGCCAAACTCGGCAGCGATAGGAAGAATCAGCGGCACAACGACAATGATGGCCGAGAAAATATCCATCATCATTCCGACGAGAAGAAGAAATATATTCAAAATCAGGAGAAATGTAATTCGGCTGTCGATATTCGATCGGACGAGATCGAACAACTGTTGTGGAACCTGTTCGTCGATCAGGTAGTTTGTCAATCCCAGCGCCGTCCCGAGAATCGCAAGGATCGCACCAACCAGGATCATGCTCTCTTTCATGACACGCGGAATATCCGTGGTCAATTTCATGTCTCGATACACGAAGACTACGATGATAAGCACATAGAATGCAGTGATGGCGGATGATTCTGTGGCTGTGAAGGTTCCGCTGTAAATCCCGCCGATGATGATGAAGGGTAGGGGGATTTCCCACCCTGCCTCCCTGATGGCCGACCGCAGATTGATCCATGAGAACGGGATGCGCGGAACACGGGCCCGTATTCCGATACGAACGCTGTACAACGCCACAATGCTGACAAGCACCAAGCCGGGCAAGATCCCGGAAATAAAAAGCTGGTCGATGCTGACCTTTGCGATGATTCCATACAGGATGATGGGGAGACTCGGTGGAAAAAGAAGCCCGATGCTCCCCGACGCCGTAACCAATCCAAGGGAAAATTGCTCGGGGTATGATTCCCGGAGAAGAATGGGATACAGGATTCCGCCCAGAGCGACAATGGTCACTCCGGATGCTCCGGTGAATGCCGTGAAGAATGCACATGTCGCTACAACGACAATCGCAAGCCCGCCCGGTATCCATCCAAACATCGCTTGCGCAAGCTTCACCAGCCGCCTCGGCGAATTGCTTTCCGCGAGGAGATATCCGGCAAACGTGAATAACGGAATAGCAATCAGGGTCGGTGTGTCCGTAATACGGTAAAGATCGATGATGACAGCCGATGTGTCAATGTCAGCGGAATGGAACGCATAGAGAGCAATGCCCCCGATGATGGAAAAGAGCGGAGCTCCGAGAAGTGCAATGGCAATCAGAACGACGGCAATCACCCAAACCTTCATGCGGATTCCCTCGAGATCAGTGTCTGAACACCAACGGCAATCCGGATGAGGAAATGGAGTATGATAAGGCTAAAGCCAACCGGGATGATAATTTGGGAGTACAACGAGGAGATCTCACCATAGACTGTGCTTGAATCGGACAGCTCATTGCCCAGGAACGTTAGCGATGCCCGGAAAAGAAAATAGCACACGGTGGCGGCAAAGAGATTGGTAACAATCTTGGCAATGCCCTTTAGCCTCGGAGTGAGAAACCGCGTAATGGCATCAATATTGATATGTCGGTCCTTGCTTGTCGCAAGGGCCGCACCCACGAATCCGATCCACAAAACGAGATGGCGCAGCAGGATGTCCCCCCATAAGAGGCTTTCGGAAAACCCATTCCTCAGAACCACCTGAACAAATGAAAGGACCACCATAACGGAGAGGAACAGAACAAGGAGGGCTCCTTCGATCCGGGTCAGCACCGTATCAAACCGAAGCAGAATCTTCATTGAGCAGCCTTATGCGTGCGGCGATACTCCTCGATCGTTTTTTCAATGCGACTCAGAAAATCTTCCGAGTAGATCTTTCCGATGAGCTTCCTCCTGGCGTTGCCGCAGACATCGACATAATATTGATAGTCCTCCGGGCTTGCATCAATGAGTGTAATGCCTCTCTTCTTCATGATCTCGATGGCGTCGGCGTTATCCTTCCTGCTCGATTCAGTCAGCCGCTTGAAGTAGATTCTGCCGTTGCGAAGAAGAATATCCTGCAGATCAGATGGCAGCTTGTCATAGTATTTTTTGGAAAGAAGCACCGCTCCCGCAGCGTCCGCAAGGCGGACATTGACCATATATTTCGCCCGGGTGTACCATTGGAGGGTTAGTGCTGCATAGGTCGAAGCATAGAATGCATCGACCAAACCGGTTTGTAGCGACGTCAGGACGTCCGTCAGCGAAAGAGGAATAGGGTTGATATTCAATTCGCGAAAGAGGGTTTCTGCAATCGGGTCCCCTTCCCACGTCCACATCTTGAGACTCCTGAGATCCTGGGGCTTTGCGATCGGCATGTTCGTAAACACATGGACAAATCCTACTTCGGCCCAGCCAAGCAGCACATACCCCCCCTCTTCAAACGCCTGACGGAATTCCTTGTCATATTGATCGTAGATAAAGTCTACTTCATCGTACGTCCGAAAAAGAAAGGGAGAATCCAGAATTCTGACCTTCGAAGCGATTTCACCCATGGCAACGCCTGTGAACCCCCCCGCATGCAGTTGGCCGGCCGTGATCTTTCGGAGGACAACTTTCTCGTCTCCCTGTACGCTGTTTCCGTAGATCCTGAATCCGAGACGCCCCCCGCTCTCCTTTCGCACAGCGGCATCGTATTCCTTCATCACATTCATCCATGACGTCCCCTCAGGAGCAACAGTCGCAAACTTGATTGTGTATTCCTGCGCGAAGACGCCACCCGCCAAAATCGTCAGTATAAAGAACAGAACCATCACTCGTTTTTTCAATGTATTCCTCCGGCGTATCACGTTATCATCCATCTAGAAAAACTCCGCGGTATGAAGCCGAAGTCGTACGGCTTTTTTCTTCGCCACTGCATTTGGCAGCCGCGCTTCGGGCAGAATGTCGATCGAGGCGTCGGCCACCTTCTTAAGAAGCGACTCAAAAAGCTCCTGATCCTGCATCTGCACCGCATAGGTTTTTGCATAGTAGATGTAGGTCATAAGAAATGCCCCCCCGTTGAGCCCCAGGGCCTTCTCAAAGTGCTCCTTTGCCAGATCGGGCTTCCCGCCAAGCATGGGAGGAATGCTGCCGTTAATGGCGCCCAGAAAGAGATGCGCCCCCCCATAGTAGTAACCGGGATCCATTCGTGCCACAAACTGCATCATCGCCAGAACCTTCGAAAGGTCGGCCATTGCCTCCAGATCACTTCTCGAGATATTGATGTATCCCCCCCAGGAAAACGCGGTCCAAAAGACTCCCGGAACATCTTCTCGCGAAAGGCCGGCAAGGGCATCTTCAAAGGACTTCAAATCTTTCCCCAACGCATCATTCAGACACTGGTTGTGCATCAGAATGCGCAGACCATAATCCCGCCCTCGGAGGTAGAACACCCTGGCGCGTTCAACACTGTCGTCTTCGGCAAAGGCCAGTGCGTACGATCCGTAACCCTGCGAAGCAAGCAGCAAGAGGTGTTCGTTGTCGGGATCTCCGTCCACAAGCGCTTCAAGCAACTTCAGGTTTCCCGCCATTCCCTCACGGGCAAAATCGAGATCCGACTCCCGAAAATATGCGCGGAAGCCGTTGTCCATGATCCCCGACATCGTTCTAATGGCAATCGTCTGGACGCATCCCTGAACCAGAAGAGCAGCCGACATAACTGCGGTCCGGATTTTCATGAAAAAAATATACCCAAAAAAAGGCGAGATTCAAACCTGAATGAACACGTTCTCATACGACGACTCCCGAGCTGTTCCGAAGATCGTGCCTCAATTGAAACTCAGGACAATTAAAAGTACTTTGACGACTCGAGCCGGGGAGAAACCGCATGCGAATTCTCGTTGTAGAGGACGAAGAAAAAGTTGCCCGCTTCATCCAAAAGGGACTGGAAGCTGAGCAGTACCAGGTAACAATAGCCTATGATGGGAAAAAGGGGGAACTTGAAGCGCGTTCGGGGGGATATGACCTCATCATTCTCGATGTGCTCCTTCCGGGGAAAAACGGCTTCGAGATTCTGCGATCCCTCCGAAAAGAAAAA
>Ga0209342_10001055_pt1 | contig 31163 bp, 23 predicted proteins | sample RifCSP16_2_FD_184023 | JGI IMG/M metagenome (GOLD analysis project Ga0209342, IMG submission 184023) | Soil microbial communities from Rifle, Colorado - Rifle CSP2_sed 16_2 (SPAdes) (version 2) | ecosystem: Environmental > Terrestrial > Deep subsurface > Rock core/Sediment | place: Rifle...
TCGCGGGAGCCGTTGCCGCGGGCTTTGCCGGCGCCTTTGCAGGCGCCGTGGTCGAGGCGGGCTTCGAGGGCGCGGCCGTCGAGACGGGAGGTGGGGTCAGGGCTTTGGCCTCCGCTGGAGCGGCCGGGATGGACGCGGTGACGGCCGCTCCCGCGCCTCCAGCAATAGCGGCGGGCACCGAGGCAGGCGCACCGCCGAGGGCTGAGGCGCCCTCCGCCGGAGGCGTTCCCAAGTCCTCGGCCGCCGCGATGTCCTTCGCGCCGCGGCGCCGCTTCATCATGAGGAATACGGCCGCGCCGACGGCCGCGAGCGGGACTAGGATCCCCACGGGCACCAGCGCCGACATCGGCACGGTCACGCTGGCGGGCGCGCTTGCGGCCGAGGCTTCGGTGATTGGGTCCGTGTATTCGGCCGAGACTTTGCAGTTCGTGCCGCCAAGGTCGCCCGGCGCCGTGTAGGTGACGCTCGCGCCCTCCGCGGCGGAGAGCACGCCGCAGGTCGACGTCCACTTGACGGATGCGCCCGGAATCGAGTGCCCGTGACCGTCGGTCACGAGCGCGGACATGGCCTGTGCGCCGCCGCCGCCGACCGTCGGTGCCGGCGGATCGATCGCGACCGTGTAGGGGCCGGCGTGTCGCATCGCGACGGTTGCCGACCCGGAGTACGTCGCGTGCCCTGCGGTCACCGTGCACGACGCAGAGGCGTTCGCGTCATCGGGCAGCTGGAGCGTTTTCGAGGCGCCGGTCGCCGTCGACAGGACGCCGCACGTGGTCGACCAGTCGATAGAGAGCCCCGCGAGCGTGTGGTTCGCCCCGTCGACGACCGCGGCGGTTGCCGTGACCGACGTGCCCTCGTCGACCTCTGTCGCGCTCACCGTCACCCGCACGGAGGCGGCGGAGAGGTGCAGCACGGAGATTGAGGCCCCGAGGTTCACGCCGAGGCCCGTTGCCGTGAGAGTGCAGCTTGTGCCGCCGGCCTCGACGGAGACCGACACGGTGGTCGATGCGCCCGTCGCCGCCGAGAGCACGCCGCAGCTTGCCGGGCCGAGGTTCCACGAGACGGAGAGGGGGTGGCCGAAGGTGTCGCTCACCGAGAAGGTGTGCGTGCTCCCTTCGACGGCGTTGACCGAGGTCGGGGAGAGGGACGGCAGGCTCGTGTCGTGGGTGACCGTGACGGTGATGTTCTTCCGGTCGGCGCCGAAAGCCGCGCTCACAATGCAGGCGAGGCCGCCCGCGTCGCTCGAGGACTGGAAGCGCGTACTCGTTCCCGTCGTGGACGTGAAGCCGCCGCAAGCTACCGGCGTCACGGCCCAAGTCGCGTCGAAGGGGTGTGTGTAGACGTCGACGGCCGAGAAGGCCTGCTCGGTCCCCTCCTTGATTGAAGCGGAGGGGGGCGTGAGGACAATGTCGCTGGTGTCGTGCACGACGGAAACCGACGCCGTGGTCGAGTCGGCGCCGATCGCGGCGGTAACGGTGCAAACGGTGCCCCCCGTGGTAACCGCGGTGAAGGTGCTCGAGGGCCCAAGATCAATCGAAAGGCGCCCGCAGGTCGTCGACCACGAGAAGTCAAGCCCGTGGCCGTACCGGTCGGCGCTGGAGAGGACGAGACTCTTTCCCTCCACAGCCGTCGCGCCCGGCGGACTGATGGAGATCGCTGAGGTGTCGTGGAGGATGTTCAGGGTGGCGTTTGCCGAAACGGCGCCGATCGAACCTTGGACCCGGCAGACGGAACCCCCTGCCTCCGGCGAGGCGGTAAAGGTCGTCGAGACTCCGGAGCCTGCCGACAGGGCGCCGCAGGAAGGCGGGTCAAGGAGCCAATCCATCGAATACGGGTGCCCCTGGCCGTCGGCGCCGCTGAGTTGAATGGTCCCGCCCTCCACGACATTTGAAAGCAAGGGGATCACCGAAGCGGCCGTCGTGTCGTGGTCCACCGAGACCGTTGGCGCCACGGCGGTGCATACCTGTCCTACGGCGTCACGGACGCTCAGAGTGGCATCGTAAGAGCCCGCGCCGCTGTAGTAGCGCTGGGGATTCTGCAGCAGAGAGCTGGGCCCATCGCTGAAACTCCAGGTCCATACGTAGGGACGCATCCCCTCCGCGGCGCTCCCATTGTACGAGAACACGCTTATCGCCTCCATGCCACCCAAGACATCTACACTCGCGGTGCACGTGAGAGTACGCACCGTGCCCCAAACCTTCACGCCATCAAGGTAGGCGCCCTCGGCGTCGCCCAGAAGGTCGGTCACGAAGCGGAACGCGATCCTGGTGGTGTTGACGGGCATTGAGAATGAAGCGAGCACCCATCCAGAGGTCGTGTTGGTATGGACGTTCAGGAAGGTCCAGTTGCCGTCGGTATTGTAGCCCGCCTGCAGCGAATCGTTGCCCGCGCCGGTCTCGAGCCAGTAGCGGTATTCGACGCGGGCCGACGCGTAGGAGTCCACGTCAATCGGTCGGGACATCGTCGCATTCATGGCCCCGTCATAGGTCCGCAGGGCGGTGTTTGTCTCGACGATGAGGCCAGAAACCACAATGTCGTCGATGTAGACGCCCTCGTAGCCGTCATGCACGCTGGTGTCGGTGTCGAAGAAGAACACGAGGGCCGTGGCCGTTGACGGGACGGAGAAGGACTCGTGAAGCCAGTTTCCTATCGTCCCGCCGTCTAGGTCTGCGAGCGGGAAGGTGTAGCCGCCATCGTCGTAGCCAGCGTAGAAGTAGTCCCAGCCGCTTTCGGTTTCGTACGTGTATTCGAAGTCCATCGTGACCGAGGTGTAGGCCGATAGGTCGATGGGGTAGATCGCGTAGGCATCCATGTAATCGTCGTAGCAGCGGCAAACGAGATTGCTTGTCCCGTTGTTGGACTGGGTGCCGGTCCGCCCGGCCCAGAGGCTGTTGGACCCCGAATACGGGCGGTAACTGTCGACACCCCAGGTGTCGCTCCCGTAGGAGGCGTCGTCGTCCTTGAGCGTCCATCCTGTCGAGCCGTTCTCGAACCCCTCGGTGAAAACCGTCACCGGGCGCTCTTGCGTGCCAACGCCGGATGCCCAGACACTCCCGTTTCCGGCGAAGCTGCGGTAGCTCGATGAAGCCCAGTAGTCCGTCCCATTGGTGGGGTCCGAGTCGGCCACGGTCCAGTTCGTGCCTGGGAACGGGCGCTCGAACTCGTCGCTGCTCACGAGGATGTCGAGGTCAAGCGGCGTGGGGGAGAACGCGGAGGCCGCCGGGGAAAGGGATCCGAGGATGGCGATGGCCGCAGCGACGATTGCGGCGAGGGCGGGCATCGCGGGACGATTGCGAGTTTTCAGGTCTTGTGATAGGTCTCTCCTCAAGGGGGCACCCTCCGAGGCGCTGGAGAGAGGGGGAGAGCGGATAACCGTTTCGGCGGGCCTGGCCGTGTGCGTCGTGGGAAGGAGCGCAGGCCCTGCAGGGCAAGGCGGAGTGCGCAAGACCCCCGAGGAGCCGTCTCACCCACCCCCCACCATCCGTACATGACCTGCCGTGCCGTTTGTGAGGATGGAATGAACCCGTTTCCCCTGACGCCAGACGTCTTTGAGGCGGACGCAAGCCGCCTCGCCTCCACCCTTCCTGCAAACGCGGCCGCGGGGGGCCGCAGGGGAGGCTGGGCGCCCCTGCTTGCGCCCGGGCGCCTCGCGCTCCTTAGCGCCCCCCCCGGAGTGGTGCGCCCCTTCCACCAGGAGCTCGCGCACTTCGCGCTCCACACGCGCGAGGGCTGCGTGCTCTGGGCCGACGGCGAGCACGGCTTCAACCCGTACGACTTTGCGGACCTCAACCTCGCGCGCGGCTTCGACGCGGACTGGGGCGCGGAACGCCTCCTCGTGAAGCGCTGCATGACGCCCTTCCAGTGGGACACGGTCATCACGAAGCACATCGCCGAGAAGCTCCTCGCGACGAAGGCCTGTTTGGTCCTTGCCGCCCCCTTCGAGAACCTCTTCTCGACCGACGAGCTCTCCGACTGGGAGCGCGAGGACTACGTCGCGTTTGCCCTTGCCCACCTCAAGGACCTCGCGAGGCGCCACGATGTCCCGGTCGTGCTCTCGGTCGACATGGGGGCCTGGAGCCACGCGTACCCGACCTGCGCGTGGAAGGCCTACGAGGCGGCCGACCACCGCTGGACGGTCCTGCCCCTCGCGAAGGGGTGGCGCGCGACCGAGGTGCTTTCCGGCAGGCGCCTCGAGTCCGAGCCGCTGCGCCAGCACACGCTCGGGGACTTCGCCGGGGAGCCGGGGCAGGCCCCGGCCGTGCGCGCGCCCGTAAGGCCGCGCGTACCCGCGCTCACACAGTTCGCGTGAGAGGCGAAGGAGGCAAGACCTTGGGACAATCGACACCGACGACCACGATGGCGCTCGACACCTTCGAAAGCCGCTACGCGGCGTACCGCGCGGAGCTCGCGCCCCGCGAGCAGCGATGGTTCGACGAGCTCCTGTGCCGCGCCAGGCGCCACTCGAACGCGATCAACAGGCGCCCCGCGCTCGACTTCGAGCGGCCGGTCCTTCTCTCCATGCTCCTCGAAGGGATGGCCGAGCTCGATGCGACGCGGCTCGAGCTTGAACGGACAAAGCGGCAGCTCAAGGAGGTGTGCAATGCCCTTGAAGACGCACGCGTGGTTGTTCGACGCGTACCCGCACCCACGCCGGAGCAGCTTGGTCGTGTGGGTCAAGCACGGCTTGAGGATGCACCGGCGTGAGGTCGAGTACCGCCCGGCCTTCTGCGTGCTGCCCGACGCGCTGCCGCTCGAAGCGGCCGAGGCCGCCCTCGAAGGCGACGGCCGCGTGATGGAGCTGCGCCGCGTGAAGCGCAGCGTGTGGCTGCGGGGCGGTGAGGTCGAGGTCCTCGAGGTGCGCCCGTGGAACTTCCACCACATCATCCCGGTGGCCACAGAGCTCCGCAGGGCGACGCGCACAAAGGGCTTCCTCTTCTTCGATGTCGACCACCAGCCCGAGAGCCGGTGGATGCATGGGCAGGGGCTCTTCCCGATGTGCCGGCTTACCGTGGGCCCGGGGGGGCCCACCCTCGAGAGGGACCCGGAGGAGGACCGCTTTTCCCTCGACTACCCGACCCCGGACCTCAAGGCGCTGCGCCTCGAGGTGAAGGCCGCGCGCCAGGCGCACGAGGCGTCCCTCGAGGACCCGCTCGTGTCGGTCCGGCTCGGCGAGGAGACGATCCTGTGCGGCGGCGCGGGGGGGACGCGCGAAGAGGAGGCCCTGCGCGAGTTCGGGCGGCTCCTCAGCCGCGCCGACCCCGACGTCCTCCTCACGCAGCACGGCGACCGGTGGGACATCCCCTACCTCCTGCGCCGCATCAAGCGCCACGGCCTCGAGAGGGCCGTGCGCCTCGGACGCGACGGCGACCCCGACCCCGACCGGCCGGACCAAGCCTCGAAGAGCATCCACACGTACGGCCAGTGGCTCTTCAAGACGGCGGCCTTCTACCTGCGCGGCCGCTGGCACATGGACCTCTCGAAGAAGACGCTCGACTCGGACGACGACCGCAAGGACCTCCACGGGATCCTCTACCTCGCGCGGATCTCGAACCGGCGCCCGCAGGACGTGAACCGCAACGGCGCCGGCTACGCGCTCCAGCAGATGCAGGTCGACGCGGCGACAGACGCGGGGGTCGCGCTGCCGTGGAAGCGCAACCTCGCGGAGGACTGGAAGGACGCCGCGACGCTGTGCGCCGTCGACCGCGGCGGGCAGATCGTGAACCCCACGCCCGGGATCTACGAGGATGTGGCGGCCTGCGACTTCAGCGGCTACTACCCGTCGATCGTGGTCCGCCACAACCTGAGCAGCGACACGATCAACTGCGCGTGCTGCCCCGACGGGCCCGTGGTCCCCGAGCTCGGGCTCCACGTGTGCCGCCGGCACAGGGGCCACCAGTCGGAGATCCTGCGCAAGCTCCAGCCGCACCGGGCCTTCGTGAAGGCGATCATAAGGCGCGCGGAGGCCGTGGGGGACGTGGACAGCGACCTGCTTGCGCGCGCGAGGGCCGTGAAGTCCGAGCAGAAGGCCCTTGGCGTCGTGTGCTTCGGCTACTTCCGCTACCGCAACGCGCGCTTCGGCTGCGCGGAGGTCCACCAGGCGATCCAGTGCTACGGGCGCGAGGGGATGACGCGGGCGCGCGAGGTGGCGCGCGAGATGGGCTTCGAGATGGTCCACTCGATGACGGACTGCGCGTTCCTCCAGAAGCCGGGCGTCACGCGCGCCGAGGCGCGCAAGGTCGCGCGGCGGATCTCGACGGAGGTCGGCCTGCCGATGGACGTGGAGGGGGTCTACAGGTGGGTCGTGTTCCTCCCCTCGAAGACGCACTCGACCTCAAGCGAGGTCGGCGTCCCGAACCGGTACTACGGGCTCTTCGAGGACGGCCGCCTCAAGGTGCGGGGGATCGATGTCCAGCGCCACATCACGCCGCCGTGGATCTACGACGCGCAGCAGGCGATGCTCGATGTGCTTGGAAAGGCTAAGGACGCCGCGGGGTTCAGGGCGAGGGTCCCCCTTGCGCTCGAGGAGGCCAAGAAGGCCGCGGAGAACCTGCGGGGGCGCAGGGTGCGGACCGAAGACCTCGGGCTCATGGTCCAGGCGACGCGCGCGGTCGGCGAATACCGCGCGGCGACGAACACGAAGCGCGCGCTCCAAAGGCTCGAGGCCGCCGGGACGAAGCGGCAGGCCGGCGAGTACGTGAAGCTCGTCGTGGCCCGCAAGTCGGGCCCGGGGCCCGGCCGCCAGACGCCCGTCGAGCTCCTCGACGAGGAGGGCCTGTGGGGGCCCTCCACGCAGCCGCTCTACCACGTCGACCACTACCTGCGGCTCCTTGCCCGCTCCGTCGAGACGCTCCTTGCGCCCTTCGGGTACGAAGAAGAGCGGGTCCTCGACTGGCTGCGGGGGCGGGCCGCTTCGCCGAGGGCCCCGGAGACGAGGCGCATCACGGGAGAGGCGAAGCCCGAGTACGCAAGGCCCTCAGGGTTTCTTCCCGCGGACATCGGCCCATGAGAGGGCGGGGCCGACGGCCTCCATCGCGGCTGCGTCGTCGTAGCGCGCCTTGCCGACATCGTCCTTGAGCGGGTAGGCGACAAGCTCGTCGTCGGGGGGCGCCTTGAGGAGCGCGCGCAGTTGCGCTTTCGAGTGCTCCGTCGGCTTCAGCCACACGTCGATCGCCTCGTCCACAAGTTGCCCCACCATACGGTCGTGGAAGGTGCCGACGAACTTGTTCGGCGGGATCGTCACGAGCGCAAACCCCCGCTTCGTCTTGTCGTCCCAGTAGGCTCCGACAAGCGCCGGCACGGCCATCGCCGCGCCGTCTGCGCGCTCGATCCTGAACGGTTTCTTCCCGTCGCCGAGGTCGCCCCACTCGAGGATGTAGCTCACCGGCGCCACGCCGTGGTGTCTTCCGAACATGGTCGACCACATCTTGCTCGCCTCGAGCTTGTCGTCGCGGGCGTTGAAGGACGAGAAGCGCTTCGAGAACCCGAAGATGTGGCGCTCGACCTCGGGCTTGCCGTCTTTCACCGTGAGGACGGGCGCGCCGGTGTGAGGGCGGATGTAGGGGCGGTCGGCGTCGGCAAACTCGACCTTGTAGCCGCGCAGCGCCTCGCGCTTGTCGATGTCGGGGCCGCGGAGCCCGATGACGCCGGCCAACGAGGGGACATTCAGGGCCCTGTGGATGAAGGAACCGGCGATTGGCGCGGCCGCGGCGTTCCAGCGCATCCTTTATAATCTTGTGTGTAAATCCAATAAGCAGAGCTATGGACGTCAAGACGGTGGGCCTCGACAAAGAGGCTTATCAGCGGCTAAAGGCCGAGAAGCGCGAGGGCGAATCGTTTAGCGACGTGGTGAGGCGCCTGACACGCAAGCGCCGCCCGCTCACGGACTTCGTCGGGGCGTGGGAAAAGGCGCCGCCCGAGGAAGTGGCGCGATTCGAGGAGGCGTTCAGGGCCGTGCGCGAGGCGGGGCTCGAGCAGGCGGATCGAGCCATCCGCCGGTGGGAGGATGCTGATGCGGGCCGTTGATGCGACGTTCCCGATCGACGCGCTCAAGGGGCACGCAGGGGCGGCGGCAAAGGCGGAGGAGTTTGCCACCAGCGGCGAGACCGTGGCCATCCCGGCGCCCGCGTTGGCCGAGACACTGGTCGGCGCGCACCACGCGGGAGGTTGGCTGCTGCGCGAGACCCTTTCGCTCCTGGAGCCTTTCGAAGTGCTCCCTGTGGATGCCGAGGTGGCGCACGAAGCCGGCCGGCTTGGGGCCGAGTTGGTGCGCCGCGGCGAGCGGCTCTCGGGTGCGGACCTGCTCGTTGCGGCCTGCTGCGTGACTCGCGGTGTCGTGCTCGTGACGCGCGACGACGCCTTCGGGCGAGTTCCGGGTCTTGCGGTGGAGCGCTATTAGCCGCAGGGGCGGGCATCACGCTCATCGCCGCGCTGCGGCACTGCAGCGTCCGCTCGCGTGCGCGGCGCGCCTGCGCTTCCTGCAGAGCGCGCAGGGCCCCAGGCCGGGTCGCGGCCTATGTCCTGCCCTCTTCCAGGTCGTAGGAGAACGAGTCGCTAAGGTCGGGGTCGGAGCCCACGTAGCTGAAATCGATCTTCGCGTAGTTGAACGAAATCGACTCCGCCGGCAGCTGGTCGCCGCCCGACTGCCCACTGACCTGGTAGCTCGTGATCAGGCAGTCCTCGAGCGTGATCTTGAGGTACACCGTCTCGTTCGACTTCTTGGTCGCGGTCGCGAAGTCCTCGAGGATGACCTTCTCGATGTGCATCCCTGTGGCGACGGCTTCTGCGATGTCCGGCGAGAACTGGGAGAAGTGCGTCGAGACCTCGAGGCTGTCGAAAACCGCCCTGCCTGTGGCGCTGCCGCTGGACGGGTCGGTTGGCAGGGAGAGCCCCCAGGAGAACGACTCGACCTGGATCCACTCACCCTCGCCCGTTATGTCTTCGATCCATAGCCGGTTCCCCTGCGCGGAGTCCGCGGGCAGGTCGGTCGGCCAAGCCACCACATGGGGCTTGCCGCCGACCGATCCTGCGGCGGCCATGGCGCCGAGGATGGACACTGCCGCGAGGACCCCAAAGGCCCACCGGCGGGTTTTCGCACCTTCACGAGGCAACGCTTCGCTCCTTCGTTTCACTTGTCTCACCTGGTCGAGGGCCGGTGCACCGAAACGCGCCTGGCAAACGCGCGCCGTGGGCGACGACCCCCCGCGAAGAGGCGCGCGGCGGCTGATAAACGCGGCGGGCGGTCGATCATTCCTCGAAGGGTCGTGCCCGGCGTCGGCCCCGCCACCTTTTTGGCCCTCCGCCCCATCGCGGATCGTGGCCGGCCTCATAGGTCTCACCGCCGCCGACATCGAGATCCAGGACGCCCTTGGGACCTCGCGATGGGAGTACGAGGACAAGTGGATCCCGCACCCGGTGGTGCGGCTCACGACGAGCCTTCCGATCGCCATCAACAAGCCCGAGGGCCGCACGATCGTGCGCGCGCGCTGGGGCTTCGACGTGGGCGCCGGCCGGCCGATCGGCAACGCGCGCGACGACCGGCTGACGGAGAGCCCGATGTGGAAGTCCATGCTCGGCCGGAAGCCCGCTCTCTTCGTGTCGACGGGGATCTACGAGCAGGTGAAGGCGCCGAAGAAGACGAGCTACTGGTTCCGGCGGGTCGACGGGAAGCCCATCGTGATGCCGGGGCTCTGGGGCGAGCGCAAGATGTCGGGCGAGCTGCGCATCTGCGCGGCGATCATCACGACGGCGCCAAACACCTTCTTCAAGGGTTTCCACGACCGGCAGGTCTGCGCGCTCGAGCCCGACGAGATGGGCAAGTGGATGGAGGCCGAGGAAGCGGAGAAGGCGCGAAGACTCCTGCACGCGCCCTCCCACGACGCCTGGGAGGCGGTCCCGGTGGACGACCGGATCTTCAAGCACGGGCGCATCGAGACCGAGGACCTCGTGCCCGTCGGCGAGCCGCTCCGGTGGAGCCGAGGTTGACTGGCCGGCCGGGCTCAGGTTCCGGCATGAGTGCGTGCCTTCGCGCCGTCAGGGCCCTTGCGGCGGCCGCTCACGGCTAAAGCACCCGCGGCGTCTCGTCGTCGGCCTTGTGGATCCCGGGGATCGTCACGTACCCCTCGCGCGCGAGCCGCGCGCCGATCTGCTCGTAGACTGCCGGGTCCTCGGGGGTGAGCGCACCCAACCCGTCGACATAGCGGTTGAACATGCAAAACGCGGCGGCGACAAGCACGGTGTCGTGGATGTCGTCGTCGCCCGCGCCCACCTTGCGGGCCGCCTGGATATCGTCCGCAGAGACCGTGCGTGCGTCCTTCGCGACCTTCGCGGCGATGGCGAGGAGCGCCTTCATCTTCGGCGAGACCGGCGCCTCAAGGTAGTCGCCGGTCACCGAGGCAACGAGCGCCGCGCCGCCCTCGAGCATCTGCGCGGCCGTCGCGCTGTGGCAGGTCGCGCAGAAGACGCACTCGTTTCGCGCCGAGACGAAGGACGCGATGAGCTCGCGCTCCCCGGGCGTGAGGGGCGAGGGGCCGCGCAGGAGAACCTGGCAGAAGTCGCAAAGCGGCCTTGCGGTCGTGGGGTGCGACATGAAAAGCGATCGGATGCCGGGCACGCCGGGGGGCACGTCGATGTGGGCCATGGGGCTCGGCAAAGCGGGGAGGCCATAAGGGGTTTGGCCAGGATCGGCGGCAAGCCCCCGCGGGGCTACGGCCGCCTTCACTTCGCCCGCATCCGGTTGTTCTTCGGCAGGTGCTCGAGCTCGGCAAGGCCCATCGCCTCAAGGACGGGCGGCACATAGACGCCGAAGCGGCCGCGAAGCCCCTTCTTGAGCCCATACCAGCCGCCGACGGGGTTCTTCGTCGAGCGGCCCCACGACTCGACGGTACCCTCAGGGGCGGGCTTCTGCTCGTCAGCGCCCCCAAGGGGCATCCAGTCGCCGTGCTGCTTCAGCATCGTGTGGAGGTCGCTGATGGAGCGCAGGTGGTAGCGCAGCTCCGTGGAGCCCGCCTTGACCACGAGAGCGGGAGGCTCCAGCGATTCGTCCCGGAAGGCCTGGAACTGCGAGCCCCCGCTCGGGGTCTTGAGGACCCACGGTTTTTCGCGCGTGCCCGCGCCGCCTGCGCCCGCCTTTCCCTTCGCCGAGTCTTTTCCTGCCACTGCTTCCACATCCTCGTGGGGCGGCCGTGCCGCCCTTTGGCGCCGCAAGCGCCTCCCCTGGTGGAGGGGGGCCCGCGCACCGACCCGCCCAAGGAGAAGGCCGCGCACGAAATACCTTGCGCCCAGGGCGGGGGCGAGGGCCTTCAGGTGGCGGGCCTCGGGCGAAGGACGCGCCGTGGGGAGCGGGACCCCTCGCCTTTCTTCCCGTCGCCCACCTGGAGGCGTTGGGCCGCTCCGGTCCGCGACCTCGGGGGCGCCCTTCACGCCGGGCGCAGGTTTATTGTCGATGCCACTCTCCTAGCACGTGCCTGGCCGCCCCTTCCTGCCGCGCGTCTCGACATGATGACTGGCAGAGCGACCCGCAAGGAGCCGACGAATGGCCCGCATCTTCATCGTCGACGACGAACTCTACATCCAGACGCTCTACAGCGACATCCTGGAACGCGCCGGCCACGAAGTGGTCGAGCGGGCGTTCAACGGCGTTGAAGCCGTCGTCAAGTACGAGCTCATACGTCCGCCGCCGGACCTTATCCTCATGGACCACCGGATGCCCATCAAGAACGGCATGCAGGCGGCTGCAGAGATCCTCCGGATGGACCCCGCGGCCGCCGTGCTTGTCGTATCGGCCGACTTGTCGGTGAAGGACAGGGCGCAGGGATCTGGCATTGCGGGCTTCGTCGAGAAGCCCTTCAACATGGTCGACCTCCTGAAGAAGATCGAGCGGATCGTGGCGGAGTGGTCGCTCCGGCGAGCGGAAGGCTCCGAAGCGCTGCTTCGCAAGCTCCCTGTCGGGAAGGCTCCCTGAAAAGCGCCGGCCCCGGGCACAAGGTTCATGGACTTAGGAAACGCATCCCCGTGCGGCGGGGGACGCCCCTCGCCTTGAGGCAACCTCGGATGACGCCCGTTCCACCGCCGCAGCCGTACCCGCCGCAACCCTACCCCCAGCAGCCCGTGGCGCCCGGCACGTACCCGCCGCCGCCGATGTACGTGGCCCAACCGCCGATGTACGCCGCGCCCCCGATGTACATGGCCCCCCCTCCGCAGCCCGGCGCCAAGACCTTCGAGGGGCTCAGGTGGCTCCGGTACGGGGTCACGCTCGCGTTGGCCTTCAACCTCGTTGCCGCGATCGGCGGCTTCCTGCTCACGGCGGGCCTCGCCTCGATCGGCCCCGCCACGCCCCCGGCGACGATCCTCGGCGCCCTTGCCGCAGCCGTTGCGATCGGCATCGCGGCCGCACTCCTCGGCTTCATCGGGCTCATCCTCGGACTCCTCGGCCTCTACAACGTGTCGCAGGGCAAGCAGGAGTTCGGCCCCGCGCACCAGGCGAGCGTCGCAAAGGCCAACCGGTTCGTGCTCTTTGCGGTCCTCGCGACCGTCGCGGGCATCGTGGCGACGACCGTGGTCGCGGCGATCATGTTCACCAACGCGCTCACGGCGTTCAACCCGGCGGCCTTCCAGGCCTCGATGATCGCGAGCCTCGCGATCGACGGCGTGATCTCGGTCGTCGTGACCCTCCTGCTCGCGATCGCGCTCCAATCCTACATCGAGCGGCTCATGACGGCGAAGGGGCGCGCGCTGCGGGGCAACTTCATCCTCTTCTCGGTGATCGGCGCGGGCGTCGCGCTGGCACTCGGCATCGTGGGGGCACTCACCTTTGGCGGGCTACTCGCGAACCCGGCGACGGCGGGCACCTCGGCGGACCTCTCGCCGCTTGCCGGCCTCATCTCCGTGCTCACGATGTTCTGGTACCGCAGCCAAGTGATGGACGCCGAGCAGGGGTGCCGCAACATGATCTCGAGCGGTGTCCTCAACCCGGACGGCGGGGCGGTGCCGGCAATGCCGGTTGCGGCAATCGCGCAGCCCGCCCCGTACATGGGGCAGCCGCCGGTGCCGCCGCCGCAGCAGCCGCCCGCGGGGCCGTGAGCGCGCCGCCGGCTGTTTTGCCGACCCGCCCGGGCTGACCCCGCGGGTCCGGCGGACTCCAGGAACGCTGCACGAGGGGCGAAGCGCGCAGCCGCCGAGGGCCACCATCCCGACATCTGCGAGTGAAACGGTTGCCCACGCCCGATCAAGGAACGGGGCTGGTCCGTGAGATCGAACCCGACCTCGCTTTCCGGCCTGCGTTTCCGAGTACATACAGCATCCACGCTCCCCTTATTCCGGCCTGGGGCGCACGCCAACGGACGAGAGGGGGCCAAGTCCGGATGATTCGCAAAGGGGCAAGCCTGTTGGGGTTTGAGACGGCACCTGGTTCGGGGCCACGAGCACGGAGGCGGTTCGCGATTCTCGCTGCGTTATTCTTGGCCCTGCCGTGGGTCGCGCCGCCGGCGGCCGCGGCACCGGCAAGCGGGTGGGGGGTCGCCGCGCCGATTGAGGCGGAGGACGCCTTGACCGCCTTGACGCCGACCGTGGCAGTCGACGGAGACGGCAACGCCATCGCTCTTTGGGCGCAGGACGATGGGGCGGGCTACGACATATGGGCAAACCGGCTCGTGGCGGGATTTGGCTGGGGAACGCCGATGTTGATAGGAGGGGCAAACCAGGGGAGCCCCGAGCGTCCTGGCTTGGCGGTTAACCAGACCGGCGATGGCTTTGCCGTCTGGCAGCAGTGGGATGGATCCCGTTACAACGTCTGGGCGAGCCGATTCGTTGTAGGCTCCGGGTGGGGCCTCGCTTCGCTCATCGAGACGAACAATTCGGGAAGCGCATACGCGCCCCAAGTGGCCGTCGACCAAAGTGGCGATGCGATCGCCGTATGGTCGCAGTCCGATGGGACACGCTACAACATCTGGGCGAACCGCTACGTTGTGGGGTCGGGCTGGGGAACGGCAACCCTCGTCGAGACGGACAACACGGGAAACGCGCTGGACGTCGAGGTGGGCGTAAGCGACGCCGGGGGGGCCTTGGCCGTCTGGAAGCAGTGGGACGGGACCCGCGACAACATTTGGGCGAGCCGCTACGTGGTGGGATCAGGCTGGGGCACGCCGACGCTCCTCGAGACCGATAGCGGGGCGGCCTCTTTCCCCGACGTGGCGGTCGACGCCAGCGGGGCCGCCATCGCCGTTTGGTATCAGCACGACGGCGCGCGCTACAACATCCGCGCGAACCGGTACGACAAGATTTCGGGCTGGGGAGGGAATGTGCTGATCGAGTCGAACAACGCCGGGCACGCCGCGATGCCCAAGGTGGCCGTGAACGCAAGCGGAGGTGGGACGGCTGTATGGCGTCAGACGGACGGGACTCGCTACAGCATCTGGGCGAACCGGTATGTGGTGGGCTCGGGGTGGGGGACGGCGGCTCTCGTCGAGACGGCCGACGCGGGAGACGCGTGGGACCCGGAGGTCGGGATGGACGCCGGCGGGAACGCGGTGGCCGTGTGGCGCTACGACGACGGAACGAGCAACAACGTCCTCGCGAACCGCTACGTGGCGGGCTCCGGATGGGGCACGGCGGCTTCCATCGAGCAGGACTCGGCCTCGGCCTGGTCACCCATGGTTGCCGTGGGTAGCACGGGCGAGGCGGTCGCTGTCTGGTACCAGACCGCGGGGGCCGCAACATCCGTGTGGGCGAACACGTTCGTCGCACCTGACCTCGTGGCGCCCGTGTTGGCGTTGACGTCCCCTGCCGAGGGAGCCTCCACGACCCTGTCTTCGGTGTGGGTGGCGGGGACAACCGAGGTCGGCGCCACCGTGTCGGTCAACGGCGTCGCGGCCATCGTCGAGGCGAACAGCTCGTTCCGCGTCCTCCTCGCGCTCGCGCCCGGCGCGAACCGGATCACGGTCCGGGCGTCCGACGCCTCGGGCAACGCGGCGACCGCCACCCGCAATGTGACGTTCGTGGACCCCGTGCCCGCGATGCAGGCCAACCTAACGGCCGCTTTGGCCCAGATCGGGGCCGTGAACGCCTCGCTACTCTCCGCCCTCGCGACCCAAAACGCCTCGTTCGTCGCCGCGCTGGCGGCGCAGAACGCCTCGCTGCTCCGGGCGATCGCGGATGTCAACTCGACGCTCCTTGCCGACATGGCGGCGGCCGACGGCGCGCTGGCGCAACTCATCGCGGACACGAACGCTTCACTCCTGGGGGAGCTCGCGCTGCAGAACGCTACGCTCCTCCAGCGGGTCGCGGCGTTGAACGCAACGCTCCTTGCCAGCCTCGCGGCCCAGAACAGCGCCCTGCTTGCCGAGATCGCCTCCACGAACTCGACGCTCTTCGCGGCGCTCGCGGCCGGGGACGCTTCGCTCCTGCAGGCCTTGGCCGACCAGGACGCCGCGTTGCTGGCGGACATTGCGGCAAAGGACGGCGCGCTGAGGGCGCAGATCGCGGCCGTCAACGCGACCCTGCTTGGAGAGCTTGCGGCACAGGACGAGGCGCTCACGCAGGCGATCGCGGGCACGAACCTCTCTCTGCTTGCCTCGTTGGCGGCGCAGAACGACGACCTGCTCGTGCGGATCGCGGCGGGGGACGGCGCGATGCTCGCTGCGCTCGCCGCCACGAACGCCACTTTGTGGGCGCGGCTCACGGCGGAGGACGGCGCGCTGTGGGAGGCGCTGAACGCATCGCGCGCCGCGAGCGGCACGTCGGATCAGAGCCAAAATGCGACGCTAGCGGCCACCCAGACGGACCTGGAGGCCGCCCGCCAGAGCGCGGTGAGCGCCGGGACCATGGCGCTGGCTGGCTCGGCGCTGGGCTTGGGGGGGCTTGCGGTCGGCGCCGCCGGGTTCATGCTGGGCCTGCGCGCGCGCAAGCGGCCCGAGGCCGCGGCGGCCGGAGAGCGCCCACCTGCGCAAAAGTGAGGACGAAGGGGCGCCATCATGAGCCTCGAGGAACCTGCGGCCGCGGGGAAGTCCGGAGGGAAGAAGGAGGTGGGGGCACTGGGATTTGAACCCAGATTTCATGCTGGCTACCCCCACTTTCTGCCCTCACTTCGGGCAAACCACGGTTTCCTGCATCTGCAATTCGCGAGCCTCGGCCCTTGCCATCTCGGAGGCGGTCTCCTCGTGGAGCAGCCCCAGGTAGATCAGGGTGGTTTCCCGGCGGCTGTGGCCGAGAACGCGCTGGATCGCTTCGACCTTCATCCCCAGGTCGTAGTAGTGCCTCGCGCCCGTGCGCCTCATGTCGTGTGAGGAGAACGGGATGCCCGCTTCCTCCGAGGCTGCCGCGATCCAGTTGTCCACCGTGGATTTCTGAGGCGTCCGCAACTCGCCGCGATAGGGCGTCAACAGGATGGAATCCGCGCAGGCCCAGGTAGGGTGTCGGGCGATCAACCCCTCCCTGAGTTGGAGGGCCTGCTCGAATTCCGCCCCGGTGGAGGCGCTGAAGGGGACTGACCGTTGCTTCTTCCCCTTGCCTCGGACGTGAACGAGGCGCCGCGCCAAGTCCACGTCCTCGACCCGCAAGCGCCGCCACTCGTTGCGGCGAAGCAGGAGCCGGAACCCGCAGTGGATCGCCCACCGCGTCCAGCCCGTGGTGCCTTTCTCGATGACGCCCTTCTCCTCGAAGGAGAGCCACCGGCCCACTTGCCGTTCGTCGGTCCCCCAGCGGATTCCGACCAGCATGGCGGCGCTGTTTCCGTGGAATCCGAGCCACGAATTCGCCACCGTTACGCACTGCTGGGCGTTCCACTTGCTGGACGAATTGAGTTGCTTCCAGTGCCACATCCCCTCGCGGGAAACGGACTTTGGAAGGTAGGGGTATCCGTCGCGTTCCATCACCACTTTGTATCGTCTCAGAATGCTCGCGTACTTTTTCCGTGTGTCAAGCTCCAATCCTCGCTGTTCGCAATCCCTCAGGTATGCTTCTACGCTCTCCCGGAACGCCCGCTCGTTGGCGGGCAAGGTGTTCCTAGCCAGGGGGATTACGGCTGAGACGTTAAACCCTCCCCTTTTTCTCCCCAGGCATAATGGGGGCTTCACGGGGTCGTCCTGCCGCCGAACGAGCCTCGCCAAGGATGGCGGCGGCACCCGGAACTTTTCTTCCTTGGCGTGAACCTACTTGCCGTCGCCTTCACTTTTGGTCTATCGGCACAAAGGCATCCAGACGGCTCGCCCCCATTGCCAGGCGAGCTAATTGGTCTCTTCCTGCTTGGCCTCGGCTCGGCTTGGTTCATCATTTTCCTCATCATCCGTTCCATCCAGTCCAGTAGACCGTACCTGGGCCCCCGCCAATAGTCCTGAAACGGGACGTTTTCTCAAGCCGGAATCTCCCCCGTCGTGGCAGGGGGGGCCCTTTTCTCCGCCCGCCTCCGGTGGAGCTTGCAGCTGCACCCGTTCTTGTGGCGGCCCAGGGGCAAACCAAGAGCCCTCCGGCGGGCAAGCGCCGCCTTGGTCTTCTCGGAGATCACGCGCCGGTAGTCCTTGTCCACGGCGGCCATCACGGCGAACAGGATGTCCCTGGCAAGGGGCGGGGTCTTGTCGTCGAAATTCAGGATGGGCTGCTCGACGAAATGCCATCCGACGTTCACCCTCACCAAGCGGTCGAGGATGTAGAGGGCTGCCTCGATGCCCCCCCGGGTCATCCTCGAAAGGGACGTGAAGATGGCAAGCTCGAACTCGCCGCGCCCCGCGGCCTCAAGGAGCGCCGTGAGGCCCGGGCGGTCGGCGCTTTTGCCGGAGGCTTGGTCCTCGAAGACCCCCACAACCTCGAACCCCATACGGTCGGCGTAGGCTCGGGCGGCTTGCCGTTGATTCTCGAGAATCGCGGCCTCGTCGCGGCGGGACACCCGGATGTAGATTGCCGCCTTCATCGCGCGTTCCCCCTATTCCTCGTCGGCGTCCTTGCCCTCGTCGGTCTCGTCGGCCTCCGCCGCCTTGAGGGCCTCCACGCGCCCGACAATGCCGATCCATTCCTCGGGGTCCACGTGCGTTTCGCAGTCGGGGCAGACAGGCCCAGCCTCCGCCTGGTGTTCCGCCAGGTCAAGTCCGTTCGCAAATTCCTCGCCGTCAACGGGGCACTCGATGGCGCCCCCCGATGCTGTTTTTCTCTTGCTCATGTTCTTGCCTCCGCGATAACCGACCGCCAGTTGGGGCCGAGTACCTGAGGAGCCGGAACCAACTCATTCCCGCAGAAGCGGCAGCGGGAGGGGCTGGAGCGCGAGCCCAAGACCACCGCCCGATTGTGCCGCCAACAGGCGGGGCATACCCGTCGGAGGCCCTTCATGAGCCATCCCAACCTTTCACATCGCCTTCGACGGCGGCCTGCACCACGCGGGCCCGGAAGTCGGACGCCCCGACGAAGACCGCGCATTCGCAGGGGATGTAAGCGCACGCCCCGTCACCGTGAATCGTGTTGGTGTGGACGCAGCGCGCGCACCGGGCCACTCCTTCGGGGAGCGGGCTTTCCGCCGACCCCTTGCGCTTCTCTCGCTCCGAATGGTGCCACGGCTCGAACTCAACATACTTGGGCAGCATCTGGCGGTAAGTTTCCAGAATGAACAGATTGTCGTTCGGGCCTTCGAACGCGTCGAAGATCGCGTCCCTCAGTGCGCGGCAGAGGCAAAGGTAGGCCTCCCCTGATTCCAAGTTGAAGAGGTGGGGGACGCGCGAGGCAACCAACTCAGCCAGCCTGCAAAGCGCGGCAAACTTTGCCAACGAGATCGCGGGGCGGCCCTGGGGCGAGGCCTTTGCCGTTGCGCGCGTCATCGCTAGGGCGCCCCCTGGTCGCCGTCTAGCACCTTCTCGACGGCCTGCCGGGCTACATCGCGTAGCCATTCGGTCGGGAGTTGGTCGTGCGCTTTCGCCGCCCGCTCGATTTTTTCCTTGAGGGTTGGCGGCACCCTGAGTACGAACCGTTGACCGGACACACCCTATTAGGCGGCCCGGATTTTACTTAAGGTGCCACCCTAAGCGATACCGTAAGAAGGCCCGGCTATGGTGCGGTGCTGTTTCGGCTGCCCCTACAACGGATCATACCTCGGCGTCAAGCGCCACATCATCGCGCGACACAAGTTCATGGTGGCCCGCCAGGGGAACCGCCCCGGAAGGCCGCGCAAGGGGGGGTGCGGGATGTGCGGCGGGTTCCACCGGGACGATTTGGGACCTGGTTATGGGCATTCGGGAAGGGTCGTGGAAACCCGTAAGGACATTCACACGATGGAAGTTCACGCGACCGGGCGCTACAACCACGGCGAAAAGGTGGAGTTCCCGACCGTGAAAGTACCCAAAGGAGCGACACACCTCAAGTACGTTCGATTCTACAAAGAGGGTTGCCGGGGCCCGTTTAGCGGAGGGCCTGATGCGGACGGCAAGCATTACTGCACTTCCTGCAAGTACCGTCACGCGAGGGGAATTGACGTCTATGGAAAGTGGGACCTCGACTTTCCAAAAGATGAAGGCCTATTGCTTCCTGGGGAAATGGCTTGGCTTTTGGTTGGGCCGCGGATCATTGTCTTTAGGGGCCGGATTCCGCCGTTCAACCCCAAGCCGTGGGCGATTCCGCAGCGAGCCTGAGGTTTCTCTGGAATAGGCCCGTCCCCGGACGTGCAAATTGGTACGCTATTGCGGATTCCATTGAATCTTTGGGGGGCACCTATATATCGGCGCCCCCCAAGTAGTAGCCGAGAGGAAAAGTTCGTGTCCATCAATACGAGGCCCCAAACGTCGGCCGTAGAGGCGGAATTGGCCATTCTTCGCCAACGGACTGAATCCCGGCCTGGAGTTGCAGAGGTCGCCGAGGTTTTTGGAAGGTCGGAGGCCCTGCGCCAGCAAATGGAACGAGCGCGGGCGCGAGTCTCCACCCGCCCCACCCTGTCGAGCGCCAGCCGATCCGATTGAGCGTGACTTTCCATGCCCGGTTGGGGAGACATTCTCGAAGAAATTCGTGCACTGATGGAAACGGCGGGCTTGGGTGCATTCGATCGCACTCGCCGCAAGTACCTGGCGGCTTTGGCCGAATACACAGGCCGGAGCACGATTTTCTACGGGTCAAAGTGGACGTCGGCCAGCCAAGTTCCGCCGGAGTTCGTGTCAATCACGGAGGAGGACGTCCAAGGGCTCATGGCGGTAGTTTACAAGCTTCCTGGAACCCACCTTGACGTGATTCTTCATTCGCCCGGAGGGTCGGCTGAAGCCGCCGAGGCGATCGTGCACTATCTCCGGTCGAAGTTTGACGACATCCGCTTTTTGGTTCCCCAAGCTGCGATGTCTGCGGCCACCATGCTTGCGACGGCGGGAAACTCCATTGTAATGGGTAAGCAATCGTCATTGGGGCCCATTGATCCCCAAATGATTCTCGCAACCCCGCTCGGCGTTCGGGCGGTGCCCGCATACGCGATCATGGAGCAGTTTCGCCTTGCCCAACGAGAGTGCCAGGACAATGACAAACTCGCCTCGTGGTACCCGATGCTCGCCCAATATGGCCCCGGCCTTCTCATCGAATGTGAAACACACATGGACTTGTCCGAGGCACTCGTGAAGAAGTGGATCGGACAGTACATGTTTGGCGGCGCCGCCGACAAACAGGCCAAGGCGCAGGAAATCGCACACGCCTTAGCAGACCACAAGCGATATGGCACTCACGCCCGCCACATTGATCGGGAACAGGCGAAAGCATTGGGACTGACTATTGTTGACCTGGAAGCCGATCAGGAGCTCCAGGACCGAGTCCTTTCTGCCTTCCACGCCGCGACCTTCACGCTAGAAGGCACCGGGGCTACCAAGATTATCGAGAATCATCAGGGCAGGGCGTTCATCAAGCAAACCATGGGTTCTCCGGCGCCCGCTGGGGCGACGCCTCGCGGCCAAACCCCCGCGCCGCAGGCGCCGCTGCCCGAGACTCCTCCGGCTCCCCCGCCTCCGAGCCCGGCGCCCCCTCCCCCTCCGGGGCGCGCCTGAACGCGATCGAATTGCCCTTGGCGGCGCCGGGGAGGCTCCGGCTTTCTCACTGCGGCCCATTCATTCGTGCTTTCGTCGAAAGTGTTTGCGCGCCGAATCTAGGACACGATAGCGCGCCCCGCACCTAGCGCAGATGTAGGCCCGTCCCTGCCGGAGATAGCGCGGCGACCTGGACGGAATAGGGGTTCCCTTTGGGGCTCGTGTCGAGCCTTCAGGGGCGCTAAGTGCGTCATAGGCAGCGGTTGGCGCGAGATTAGCGCAATCATAGAGAATCGTAGGGGCGGGATACGCGCCTCGTGAGAGAGGCTCGACCGGGAGAGAGATTCCCGGCGTTTCCGGGGGCCCGGGTGGTCGCCGACGAAGAAGCAAGAAAGAGAAACAGAGAGAGAGGCCTGTCCTAGCGCGCCGCTCTATTTCTCTAGCTCTCTCTCTAAGGCGCCGTCGCGTTCTCATCCTGCCCGCCGGGGCTATGCCCGACCCGCGACTTACGTCTTTCCCTCACCGCGAAAAAGGGGGACGATTCCTGACGCGGTTCTCTCAGGTCCACGACACGACCGGCGTTTCCATCCAAAGGCCGTCGCAACCCCCTGTCTCGAAGGTGTACGTTTTCGTTTCGCTCCCGAGGCTGTTCCCGTAGACGTCTCCGACCCAATAGCCCTCGTAGTGGGTGTTCCCGGTTCCCCAATGGAACGTCAGGTCGATCTTGGCGCCATGGGCTGTGCTCTTGCCGAAATTGGCCCACCCGAGTTTGACCGTGAATTCCTCAGGCGAAAACCACGGTGAGTAACACGAAAACGAAATGGACGTGCCGATCCACGGGGCTTCCAGGCGGCTGATGTTCTGATTTGACGCGAGGATTATCCCACGAAGGCTTGCCAAGTCGCCCTGTGCCGCCGACACATTCAGGTCGGTCGCCCAGATTTTAGCGCCGTTCGCTGAATCGCTTGCGAGTTGTTCCTCGTGGTAGGCTTCATTCTTGCTGATGGCGAGCCCCGCCATGATCATTCCCACGATCCCAATCGCAAGCGAAGCGCCCGCAATCGCTTTCCATTTCCCCGTTATTCCTTGCGCCGTGCCCGGCCCTTGATTCTGTTCCATGGCAACACCCGGCGGAGGTCTCCGCCGGGCCGTAATTTGGGCCTTCGGCAATTAAGGGCTACCCCGGAAACCGTCAGAGCGACTTCGGCCCCGCCGAGGCCACATGGCGCCGGGCCGGGCTCTGTCAATGCCCTCCCCGGAGCCAATTCCCGCCGAAAAACTGGACGATTCGGACGACGTGAAGGGGCCCCGTTTCCTCGACTTGCGGGAATTCATCCTCGTGTGCCTCGGCCTCAATCTTGGCGCGTTGTGGCCCCTCGGAACGCTCCGAGGTCCAACCGCACGTGCAAGCCGCGTAGTAGCTCACGGGCTCACGGCTCCTCGATAAGCAAGAAGAAGGGGGCGGGGGCCTCGTGGCCCCCGGAAAGCGCGGCTGACGGATCAGCCGCGAACGCGCCCTCGCGGGCGCACAAACCCAATTGGGCGTTCAGTTGGAGAGCGTAGAGCGCACCTTCGGGGTCGCGTTCGGCGTTGGACGGAATCTTGGCGTTTGCCCGGGAATCGGGCAGATTCTCTCTTAGCCAGACAAAGAAGTGGGGGCACTGGGATTTGAACCCAGATCAGCTGGTATCTTCTCCGCGCGGTTTCTTACGCCGCCCGGATGAGTTTACGAGTCCTGCGCTCCAGTTAATCGGCATGGATCGCGATTGACCTTCCCGCATACCCGTTTCTCATCATTCTCGTAACTGGAGCCAGCGAGGATGCCAGATTACCCCATGCCCCCACGGATGTCGCGCGGCGCTTCACCGTTTCTTGGGCGGGGAATCGCCGACCTGGCATTCGCGTAATCTGCGGGCGCTACTTAAGGGTTGGCGGGTCGCGCTCCGCGCCTGGCGGCGGCCGCAGTTCACCCGGAAGGCGGTGGCGCAAATGGAGGCGTGCCGGGCGCCGACGGCGGCCTCTTTGCGACGACCCTGACGCGCTTCTTCGGTGGGCCCCCGGGCCTTGGGACCGGAGGCACGGGAAGCGGGCGGATCGGGGGCGGGGGGGAGACGACCGGGAGCCTTGCAAACCTCTGGGCGGTTGTGCGCTTCGCTTTCCGCCGCCTTGCCGTGAGCCCCGCGTAGAGCGCGACGGCAAGGGCGACCGAACCGATGCCGGCCGCCAGGTAAATCGAGAACCAGCCCTGACCCGGCGCTTGCGTGACCGGCGGGCCGAAGAGGACGTGGACGGTCCGCGTCGTCTTCAGGTTGTCCGAGTCCGTGACGACCACCGTGATGTCGTGCGGGCCCTGCGGGAACGCGCCGGCGTTGAGCGAGAACGACCACTCGTCGGCGCCAATCGCGGGCTGCAGGTTCCCGAGGTCGACTCGCCATTCCACTCGCGTGACCGAGACGCCGGCGGGCGGGAGGGCGGCTCCGCGGACCGTCGTCGTCCCGCTAAGGGTAGAGTCGTCGACGAGCCCGATGAAGGTGATCTGCACGCCCCCCGTGTTCACGACAAGGAACCGGGTCGTAACCGGCTCCGACCAAACGCCGTTCGAATCCTGGACGCGGAAGGAGACCGTGTGGGGCCCGAGCGTGAGGCTGTCGGTCTGGAAAAGGGGCTGGTCGGAAAGCGGCCCGTCGATGTTGCTCGCCCACTCGTAGGCCGTGATCGAGGCGTCGGTGGCCACCCCGTGCCCTTCGAAGACGACGTTGGCGCCCAGCATCTCGGGCGACGGGGGGTTCACGGAGTCGATCACTGCAGTCGGCGGCCGCTGCCCGGGCTTCAACACCGTGACGGTCGCGTTGCCGGGGACCTGCGAGGGCTCGCCGTTGTCGTCGACGACCGTGAGCCTCGCCGTGTAGGTGCCGCCTTCGCGGTACGCGTGGCTCACCGACGAGTCGTTGAGGAGGGCCGAGTCGCCGTCGCCGAAGTCGAAGATGTACTGGGAGATTGCCGAGTCGTCGGTCGACCCCGAGCCGTCAAAGAGGACGCTGTCGCCGATCTCGACGGAGGGCGGCGTGGCGTTGAGGCGCGCGGTGGGGGCCTCGTTCGAAGAGCGGACGGTCACGGTCACGCTCTGCGCGTCGTTCAGGGGATTCTGGTCGGGGGGCGCAATCTCCTCGACCTGCGCGCTCAATGTCAGGGGGCCCGGGGAAGCGGGGGCCGAGAACAAGACCGAGAAGTTCTGGGAGCCCACGAGCTTGCCGACGGCCTTGCGGCCGACCTCCGTGCCCGTCGAGGGCGCGCCGCGGTAAAAGACGATGTCCGCGGTGTTCGGAGGCGCCGTGCCCACGCTCTCCACGGTGGCGGTGAGTTCGACTTGGCCCCCCACGATCGGGTTGGCGGGCGAAGCGGCAAGGCCGGTGACGGCAAGGTCGATGACGCCCTCGGGCTCCTCGAGCTGGTGGATCGCGTTTGCCGCGAGCGTGAGGTTCTGGATGAGGCCCGACGGCCAGCGGATTTGGACGGAGGCGTTGCCGACGAAGTCCGCGAGGCCGAAAAAGAGGCGGAGCGACGATTGGGAGCCCGTGCCGTCCCCGCCCTGGACCTCCTGCATCTGGGTCGTGGCGCCAAGCGTCCCTCCAAGGGCCGCCTCGACAAAGACGCGCGCGCCGATTGCCGCGCGGTTCGAGCCGCGGCCCTTGAGCTCGAGTTCGATGTACGAGGCGCCGTTGCCGTCGTTCGAAAAGAGGCGCACGCCGCTCGATGAACCGACGGCGAGGTCGATATCGCCGTCCCGGTCGTAGTCGGACCACCCCGCGCCCCAGCCGTTGTCAACTGCAAGCCCCGAGGCCTCCGAGACCTCGTTGAAGCGCACGGCCGCCGCCGGCGCAGTCCCGTCCGCGAGGTAGAGGCGCGAGGTCCGGTTCTCGTAGATGCTCGTGATGAAGAGGTCCGCGCGCCCGTTCGCGTCGAAGTCGGCGAAGGTCGGGTCCGACGCCGTCTCGCAGTAGCGGATGCCGGCCTCCTCCCGCCGGTCGACGAACTCGAAATTGGGGGCGCCGCGGTTGACCAAGAGCTGCGACATGTCGTGGCCGAGGGCGAGGAACTGCGGGTGCGCGAGGTTCGCCACGTAGAGGTCGAGGTCGCCGTCGTTGTTGAGGTCGGCCGCGTCGGCGCCTATCGAGTGCCCGCACGCCCCGAAGGGGTTCGGGATCACCGAGATGTTGTCGCAGTCGACGCCGAGGGCCATCGCGCGGTCCGTGAAAGTCCCGTTCTTGCTGTTGATCCACATCTCGTTCGGGTCGAGCCTGTAGTTCGAAACGTAGAGGTCGGGCCAGTCGTCGTTGTTGAAGTCGCCCCAGACCACGCCGCGGGAGCGCCGGCTCTCGAAGGCGCCGGAGGGGACGGTCGCGTTTTCGAACGTGCCGTCGCAGTCGTTGTGCCATAGGATGTTCGGCGTCCCCTGCGAGTCCGTGCCCTCGTCGTCGAGCGGCGGCCACTCGTAGTTCGCCGCGTAGAGGTCGAGGCAGCCGTCGCGGTCGTAGTCCGCCCAGGCGGCGGCCTCGGTCGGCAGGTCGTCCTTGACCATCCCCGCGGCCGCGGTCACGTTCGTGAACGTCCCGTCGCCGTTGTTGCGAAAGAGCGTGTCCCAGGTGGCGCGCCAAGCGGTCGCGTAGAAGTCGAGGCGGCCGTCGTTGTTGTAGTCGCCCCACGCGCCGCCCGTGAAGTCGCCTCGCGTGCCGGCGCTAAACGAGACGTCGGAAAACGTCCCGTCGCGGTTGTTGTGGAAGAGGGCACCGCCGTTGAACATGATGTCGTCGAAGCCGTCCGCGTCAAAGTCGCCCCAGGCGAGGCGGCTGAAGCCAAGGCCCGAAAGGCCCGCGCCGGTCGTGCGGTCCGTGAAATGCGGGACGCCGCGGTCGAGCGGGCCACTCCCGTTGATGCCGGGCAGGGGAAGCGAGCCGTTCGTGATGTTCCCGCCCGGGAGCGAGCCGTTGGTCAGGTTGCCGCCCGGGAGCGAACCATTGGTAAGGTTCCCGCCCGGGAGCGTGGTGTTCGGCAGCGGCCCGGGCGCCTGTGGAGGCGGGGGCGCCGCCGGGTCGGGGAGCCCAGTGGAGGGCAGGGGGACGAGGAGGAGCGCGGCAAGCGCGAGCGCGAGGCTTGCGCGGCGAGGCTTCCCTCTCATCACGTGTTTCCCCTCAAGGCCAGATGCTTGGCGCGTCGATCGGGGCTCTGCGCTATAAAACGCTTCGGAAACGGGCGGCCGGCGGCAGAGGCGGATCCGGTGACGAGGCTGAAGAAGGGGGCGCGAGGCTTCCCGCGCGTGCCTACTTGCGCTGGCGCGCGAGTCGCTTTCGGCGGCGCATCTTCTTTTTCCGCCACTTCCAGCGTTGCTTCCCGCGCTTCTTCCATGCGCGTGAAGAGCGTTTCACGGATGCACCGGCGCCGCGCATCCTAAGAACCGGCTATAAGGATTTGGGTGGGGCGGCGCGGCGAGTTCGAAAGGCGCGGCTCGGGGGACGTTTCGAAGGACGTGGACTTCTTCGCGGGGTGGGGGCGGACCGACGGCGGGCCCGGGCACGCCGCCTCGATCGTCCGTGGACGCGCGACCGCGTCGGGGCACGCTCCCGCCCGGGTAATGGCGGAAGTGCCGTTATAGGCGGACGCGATTCGTGCCGCCGCGGCGGGCGGAGAGCGCCCCCGCAGGTCGAGGACCGGATGGACGCCTTCGGCTGGGCCGTTGTCGCCCTCGCAGTCTTCTTCCTCCTCTTTTTCTCGTTCACCAACGGTTTCAACGACGCGAGCGCGGTCGTCGCGACCACGATCGCCTCGGGGGCCGCATCGCCCCGCAACGCCGTGGTCCTCGCGGCGGTCACCGGCGCGCTCGGCGTCGTGCTCGGCGGGAGCGCGGTGGCAAACACGATCAAGAAAATGGTCGTGCTGCCCCCGCACGTCGCGGGCGCCCCGCAGCTCTCTGCTGTGGCGATCGTCGGCGCCGCCCTTGCCGGCGCCGTCCTCTGGAACCTCACGACCTGGCGCCTCGGGATCCCCTCGAGCTCGTCCCACGCGCTCGTCGGCGGCCTTGTAGGCGCGGCCCTTGTGGCCCGCGGGCCCGACGCCGTGAATTGGGGGGCCGCGTGGCTCTCCGACCCCCTGCACCAGCCGATCGGAGGGCTTGCGGGCGTCGTCTTCGGCCTCGTGCTCGCCCCCGCGCTCGGCCTCTCGGCCGCGTGGGGCATCCACAAGGTCGTCAAGCTCGCGCTTCGAAACGCCCGCTTCCGGGTCAACACGCACCTCAAGCGCGCGCAGATCCTTACGAGCTCCGTGCTCTCCTTCGCGCACGGCGCGAACGACGGGCAGAAGGCGATGGGGATCTTCGTCGTGATCCTCCTCTACAGCGACCTCGAGGGCGGCGACAGCGTTCCGCTCTGGGTGCGCGCAGTCGTCCTTGGCACGATCACGGCGGGCACTCTCGGCGGCGGCTGGCCTATCATGAAGACCCTCGGGCGCCGGATCTTCAAACTCGAGCCCGTCCACTCGCTCGACAGCCAGGTCGCCTCGGCCGCCGTGCTCTTCGGCGCGACGAACTTCGGCGCCCCGGTCTCCACGACCCACGTCGTGGCCGCAAGCGTGATGGGCGTGGGGGCCGCCGAGCGCGTGTCCGCGGTGCGCTGGGGCGTCGCAAAGCACATCTTGCAGGCATGGGGTACGACAATCCCGGCGTCGGCCTTGGCCGCAGGCGCGATCATGGCGGCCCTGCACTACGGCGCGGGCCTCTAAGGAGGGCTTGAGGTGGCGGAGAAGGCGAAGCGCAATTGGGTCGCGAACCTCTTCCCGGTCGAGCGCGACTTCTTCGCGATGCTCGACAAGCAGGCGCAGCTCACGCTCGAAGGGATGCAGGCGTTCGCCGACTGGCTCGAGCGCAACGAGGACCGGCTCGGGCTTGTCGTGCTCGAGAAAGAGCACGAAGCCGACGAGGCGCGGCGCGCCATGGAGGGGCAGCTCGTCGACGCCTTCTCGACGCCGATCGACCGCGGCGACATCTACGACATCTCGAGGCAGCTCGACCAGGTCCTCGACTACGCGAGGGCGACGCTCCACGAGGCCTCCGCGCTCGAGGTCCTTCCGCCGCAGCCCCACTTCGGCCGCTTCGCCGAGGCGCTGCGCGAAGGCATGCTCGCGCTGTCAACCGGGATCCACCACCTCGGGGACGACCCGGCGCTTTCCGAGACGCAGTACCCGCGCCTGCGGGACGCGACGAAGAAGATCCGGGAGACCTACTACGACTGCCTGCATGATGTGGCCCACGAGACGAACGTGAACCTGGCGCTAAGGCGCCGCGAGGTCTACCACCACCTGAAAGATGCGGGAATGATGATGGACCGGACGGCGGACATCCTCCACCGGATCATCGTGAGGGTGCTCTAGGGGCGGGCGAGGGCGCGCCCGCGGCGAGCAGGAGCTCGTCGAGCAGGGCCACGCGCGCGTTCGCGCCAAGCGCCGCAAAGACCTGCCGGGCCTCGAGGAGCCTTTTGGCGGCCTCGTCGGGGTGGGCCGTGTCGATGAGGAACTGCCCGTAAAGGCGCAGGCACTCGGCGAACTCATACTGCGCGGGCGAGAACTTGAGGCCGCGCAGCGCGTCCTCGAAGCCTTTCACGGCGAGGTCGCCTTCGCCCTGCACGCCTGCCGCGCCGGCCATAAGGGCCCGCGCCAGGGCCTGCTCGGGGGCCTTGCCCGCGACCGCAGCGAGCTCATAGGCCTGGCCGGCGAGCCGCAGGGCTTCATCGGGGTCGCCGCGCTCGAGCTCGAGGGTGGCCGTGTGGAGGCGCAGGAGGATCATGAGGCCCTTGTCGCCCCCTTTGTCCGCCGGGCCGGCGGCGCGCGCGAAGTACGCCGAGGCCTCATCGTCTTGCCCCTCTTCGAGGCGGCAGAGGCCGAGGAGGTCGAGCGCCGTGCCCATGAGGGAGGGCGAGTCGATGCGCTCGGCCCAGCGAAGGCCGCGCTCCAAGTGGCTGCGCGCCGCCGCCGTGTCGCCGCGGCGCACTTCGAGGAACCCGAGGTTTGCCGACAGGAGCGCGACGCGGAGGAAGTCGCTGCGGGACTGGGCAATCTCGAGCCCGCGCGTGAGGGTCGTGTGCGCGTCTGCGAAGCGCCCGCGGGAAATCTGGCCGACGCCGACCGTGTTGTAGTACTGTGCAAGCGCCGGCGACTCGGGGCCCACGGCCTCGATGGCCCGCTTGCCGTACTCGATGCTCATGTCGAAGTCGCCGATCGCCTGCCCAATGAACGCGAGGACGGAGAGCGCCTCGGCGCGGTCCTCGGCGGTTGCGCCCTCGGCCTCGAGGACCGGCAGCGCGCGGTTCACGTCCTTCTCCGCGCGGTCGACGTCGCCCACGCGCAGCGCGTAGCGGGAGCGGTGGACCGCCCAGCGGGCCCACGCGAGGCCGCCCGCCGCCGGCGCGTTCGCGTCAAAGGTCTGGACCGCCTGTTCGAAACCCCTTGCCTGGCCGACGGCCTCGGCGAGGCTTAGCAGGTAGGCGAAATGGGAAGGCGACTCCTTCGCGCCCTTGACGAGAGTGCGCAGCACCGTGGCCGCGCGCTCGAACTTGCCGGCAAGCAGGAGGGCGCTTCCGAACCCCGCGAGGACCGCCTCGCCCGTGTCCTCGGGGGCGAGCTCGAAGTAGCGCTCGTACCAGTCGGCGGCCTCAAGGTGCGAGGAGGCGGCGCCCGCGCGCTGCGCGGCTTTGAGGAGGAAGGGCTTGGCCCGCGGGTCCCTCGCGCGCCAGAAGTGGAACGCCACGTTCTCCGTGGTGTCGGGGCCTTCGCCCTCTCCCTCCTCGAGCGCGCACTCCGCGATCGCCCTGTGGTACTCGCGCTTGAGGTCCCTGTGGATTTGCTCGTAGACGACCTCGCGCACGTGCCCGTGGTCGAAGGCCGCGGCCTCGCCTTTCAGCGTGACGAGGTGGTGGTCCTCCTCGAGGTTCCGAAGCGTGCGGACGACAAAGAGCTTCTTCACCCCGAGCGCGCGGGCGACTCGCGCCGGGTCGAAGACCTCGCCCTCGACGGCCGCGCACTCGAGGATGTCGCGCTCCTCGCGCGGGACTCGCTGCAGGCGGCGGTGCACGGCCTCGCGAAGGTGGCTGGGGAGCGCCGCGCCTTCAATGGCCCCCTTGAGGCGAACGCGCCCGCCGAGGCCCTCGAGCCTGCCTTCGGCCGAGAGGTACCGGAGGACCTCGATGGCGAAGAAGGGCGCGCCGCGCGTTTCAGCAAGGAGCGCGGCGACCAAGTCGCCGTCGAGGTCGGGCACGCCGAGCTGCTCCTGCGCGAGGCGGCGCAGCCCCTCCTCGTCGAAGGGCCCCAGAGCGATCTCCTCGAGGACGCCCTCCTGGGCGAGCGCGGCGCGAACGGGCGACAGCGGGTGGCGCGCGCCTGTCCGCCCGAGGAGGTCCTCGGCGCGGTACGTTGCAAGCACGAGGAGCGGCGTCGCGCGGTTCGACCGCGCGAGGTACTGGAAGGCCGAGATCGTCGCGGAGTCGGCAAGGTGGAGGTCGTCGAGGAAGAGCGCCACGGGGCGCCGCCCGGCCTCGCGGGCAAGGCCGCGCGCGAGCCCCTCGAGCACGAGGAACTTGCGGTCCTTGGGGTCGACCGCCTCGTCTTCCTCGCCCTCGAAGCGCCCCGAGTCGACGACCCGCTGGAGCGGCAGGCCGAAGGGCCGGGCGGCCGTCCGGTTGCCGTCCCAGGTCGAGAGCTCCTTGCCGTGGCGGCTTTCGAGGGTGTCGAGCGCCTCTTCGAGGGCCGCGACGAGAGGCTCGGACTCCGTCCCCTTGAGGACCGCGACGAGGTTGCCGAAGGCTCGCTTCAGGATGATGATGCGCCACTCGCCGAACCCGAGCGCGTTGAGGCTGCGGCCCGGGGTCGCCCCGAGCTCGGAGAGCGAGTCGCTCACGAAGCTCTCGACCGCGGAGAGCATGGAGAGGAAGATGTCCCGGTCGAGCGGGGCCGCGGCGCGCCCCGCGGAGGCCATCTCGATCCCGTGCGGGCTTGCCAGGTAGAGGTACTCGAGCCGGGGCGGGCGCTGGAGCGCGAGCATGTGCTGGAGGCCCCCGGACTTGAGGGCCTCGAAGACGGGCAGGTAGGGGGCGGGGGCCCCGGGCAGGCACCGACCGCGAAGCGCGAGGAACCCGGCGGCCTCAAGCCGGCAGAGCGCCTCCTCCG